>ERZ808028.49-NODE-49-length-149358-cov-5.366282_pt1 | contig 149358 bp, 150 predicted proteins | sample MGYA00380184_ERZ808028 | MGnify/ENA primary metagenome ERZ808028 (study PRJEB31490, sample SAMN06133397) | mouse gut metagenome | isolation source: J8_1 | host: mice | place: China: Chengdu | collected 2015-05 ...
CGAAAAAACTTCATTGAATCGGCAAAATATTTCTTATGAATTGATTAAAATGACCGATGAAGAAGAAAAGACAAAGTGGTTGGTCGAACATTTAAAGCAGACGACGGGACCTGGCGTTATTTATGTTGGTTCACGTAAAAGAGCGGATGAGTTAGCAGCGCTTTTAAGTAAGCATTGTTCAGGCATACAAAGTTATCATGCAGGGCTTGAAAAAGAAGACCGTGCACTCATTCAAGCACAGTTTATCTCAGGTGAAGTAAATTGGATTTGTGCAACAAATGCATTTGGAATGGGCATTCATAAAGATGATGTAAGACAAGTCATACATGAACATATTCCTGCTTCCATGGCGAATTATATTCAGGAAGTTGGACGTGCTGGCCGTGACGGAAAAAGAGCGCATGCAACAATGATTTTTGTGGAAGAAGATCTTCAAAAAACACGTTTCATTATGCTCGAAGATTTTCCGACGGCAGCGATTGTGCGGGACATTGGTCAACAGATGAAGTACCAATCTTTGAAAGAAGTAGCAGATTTTTTTGCTTTAAATGAAACGATGACGCGGGTATTACATTATTATTTAAGTCATTATTCGATAGAAGAAGCCGTGCTTAAAATTGAAGAGCAAAGACAAGCAAAAGAACAACATTTTAAGAAAATGACGACATTTATCGAAACATCTCATTGTTTGCGCCAAGAAGTGTTAAAAAATTTTGGAGAACACGACTTTACGAAAAGTGAAAATTGTTGTTCAAACTGTGGTTTACAGCCACTAACTTTTTTAAATCAGCAAAACACAATGGAAAATTGTGCGCAGCGTATAGATTGGCAAGAAAGATTGTCACAACTTTTAGGAGATGCTTAGAAGTTCGTTTACATTTGCGACAAAATTCGTCATAATAAGCTTATAAGCATCTATGCGATAGGAGTAGTTTAAAATGAAACAAGATGATTATAAAACAGAATTCGAAGAGCAACGCCAAGAAATCGATTTGACGAAGGGCCCAAATGGTGAAAACATTATGTCAAGGGTTGATTATCATAGTAAGGCTGAAAAAAATTCGGCACCATCGCGCTTTTCGTTAATTAATATTTTACTTGTCGTCTTTACTTTAATCCCAATCGGAATTTTATCATTTGTTATTATTAGCTTCTTATTGTCTAAAGGCGAACCAATCACGCCGAAAGTTGAAGACGGTATTCAATTAGAATCACCTAACAATAGTGATAGCAATCCAGTTGTTTTAGATCAAGATGAAGAAGACCGTAAAAAAGCGGAAGCGGAAAAAGAAGAAGCAGAAAAACTTGCGGCGGCGAAAAAAGCAGAAGAAGAGAAGAAGCAGCAAGAAGAAGCAGCTAAAAAAGCAGAAGAGGAAAAGAAAGCTGAAGAGGCAAGAAAAGCTGAGGAAGCAAGACAAGCTGAAGCTGCACGAAAAGAAGCTGAGCGTAAAAAAGCAGAAGAAGAGAAAAAGAAGCAAGAAGCAGAAAAGGATCAAGGCAATAACTCATCAGCAGGAAATAAAACGCATACTGTTCAACCAGGGGAAACACTTTATCGTATTTCCGTAAATTATTATGGACATGGTGAAGGGGTAGACAAAATTAAAAGTGCCAATGGTCTTTCTTCAAATAGTATTTCTGTAGGGCAAAAGTTAGTAATTCCTTAAAGAAAAGATGAAAAACAGGGGGAGAAATTCATTTTCTCCACCTGTTTTCATATGCTTTTAATTCAGACTATTAAAAGGTTTGAAAATGTAAGCTGAAATATGAGAAAATAGACTGCTAATCGTTAAAACATGAAATAAATGAATGTTTTACAAGAGCATTCAAAAAAAGAAAAGGTGGCGAATCGTTACGATTGCTAAATTTTTAAAAATAATGCTGTTTATTGTTGGTGCAATCCTTACAAGAATGTTTGTCATTGCGAAAGAGATCAATGTGAAACGGCATGAAGTTTTCGTTAAAAATGATCAACAACAAAATCAAGAGTTGTCCTTGTTTTTTATTTCTGACGTGCATAGAAGAAAATTAACGCCACGTCTTTTAAAAAAAGTGAAAGAACAGATCGATGCCGTTATAATTGGCGGAGATTTTGCTGAACAAAATGTTCCATTAAGTCGGATTGAACATAATTTAAAACAATTAAATAGGCTGGCACCGGTTTATTTTGTCTGGGGAAATAATGACCGTGAAGTGGATGAACAAGCTATGCGAGAGTTGTTTGAAAAATATGAGGTAAGACTTTTAGAAAATGAACATCAGTCTTTAACAGCTGATTTTACTTGGGGAATTTGTGGTACCGAAGATCCGTCTGTAAAAAAAGTAGACATCGATAAAGCAACTGCTGGAATAGAAGTGTATAATCACGTCCTTTTTGTGAGCCATCAACCGAGAGTATGGAAAGTAGCGGAACAAGTTTTTCAGCCGACGATCTTGCTTGCGGGACATACACATGGCGGGCAAATTCGTCTTGGAAAATTTGGAATTGATGAATTAGGAAGTTTTACCAATGACGATGGAATTGTTAAGTTGATTTCCAATGGTTATGGCACAACTAAATTGCCGTTTCGTTTTGGTGCACACCCAGAATGTCATGTTATTCAAATAAAAAAGAGTGAAGGTGAAAAGGACTATGATTAAAAAACAAGCGATTGTTGTTGGAGGTGGGCCGTGTGGATTATCCGCAGCAATTGAGTTACAGCAACAAGGAGTTGACGTACTCGTTATTGAAAAAGGAAATATTGTCAATGCAATTTATAATTATCCAACCCACCAAACATTTTTTAGTTCGAGTTTAAAATTATCAATTGGCGACATTCCTTTTATTACGGAAAAAGAAAAACCGAAGCGCAATGATGCCCTCGTTTATTACCGTGAAGTGGTGCGTATGAAAAATATTCCAGTGAATCCTTTTGAAGAAGTTCAGTCGATAGTTAAAGAAGAAGAACACTTTATCATTCAAACCGATCAAGAGGTTTATGAAGCACAATATGTCATTATCGCAACTGGTTATTATGGTCAGCCGAATTTAATGAATGTGTCTGGAGAAGATTTACCGAATGTCTTCCATTATTTTAAAGAAGCACATCCTTACTTCAGACAAAAAGTGATTGTTATTGGCGGTAAAAACTCTGCTGTAGACGCAGCATTAGAACTACACCGTGCAGGGGCTGAAGTGACAGTAATTTATCGCGGCAGTGATTACTCACCAAGTGTGAAACCATGGATTTTACCTGGCTTTGATAGCTTGGTGCGCAATGGAGAAATAGCGATGCATTTTGAAACGGAAGTGGTTGCGATTGGTGAGCAAGAAATGACGGTTCAAAAGCATGGTAAACAATGGTCGATTCCACAAGACTATGTATTTGCGATGACAGGCTATCATCCTGATTATGCGTTATTAAAAAATGTAGGGGTCCAAATCGACGCTGAATCGGGCCGTCCAACATTTTCAGAGGAAACGATGGAGTCGAATGTCCCAGGTTTATTTATAGCAGGTGTTATTGCTGCTGGTAAAAATGCCAATGAAATCTTTATTGAAAATGGTCGTTTTCATGGGGGATTAATTGCCGATGAAATTGCTCAAAGAAGTCATTAATTTTTAAGGAAATGGGTCGATTGGCAAAGCCAACTTCAAAAAATCGTTCTACTGTGGAGGTGTTCACGTGTTTGTTTTATTAACATTGGCGATTGCACCAGGGTTAGCACTTTTTAGTTACTTTTATTTAAGAAAACAAATTGCCAAAGAACCATCACGGACTTTATTTCATACATTTATTTACGGGGCAGTGATGACATTCCCGATATTATTTATTCAACACGTTTTTGAGGAAGAACATATTTTTACTCATGTGTTTTTTAGGGATGTTGTTTTTACAAGTGGTCTGGAAGAATTTTTTAAATGGCTTGTCTTATTGTTAATCATTTATCGTCATGTTGAATTTCAAGATGCGTATGATGGTATTTTATACGGGGCAAGTATATCACTTGGTTTTGCGACTGTAGAAAATATTTTATATTTATTTACATATGGTAAAGATATTGCATTTGCGAGAGCATTATTACCGGTTTCAAGTCATGCATTGTTTGGTGTTGTTATGGGCTATTACATGGGCAAGGCAAAATTTGCGCCAGAAGCGAATAAAAATGCGATGTTATTTTTCGCATTAATCGCTCCGTATGGATTACATTTTATTTATAATGGCATCTTTTTAATTCGGACTTTCTCTTTATATATTATGGTTCCTTTCATGCTATTCTTATGGTGGTTTGCATTGACGAAAGTAAAACAAGCACATATTTATGCTGTACATCAATTTAGGCAGAAAACAAATTTATACGAATAGAAAGCTGTTTACATCCTCTATAGGTATGTAAATGGCTTTTTATTTTACGTAAATGATTATAAAGAATCCCACTGGAAAATAAGTGCTTAAAAAATGAAGTTTTGGACAAACTACTGTATAGGAGGAGAAGAATATGCAAGGACAAATGAAACAATCAGCACTACTATTGCTACTTATCGCAGTTTTCACATTTACCTTACCAAATGCTTATCACGCTTTTTCAAATCAAGTCGTACAACGAGGAGCGAATGGAGATGATGTAATTGAGCTTCAAGCGCGTCTACAATATATTGGCTATTATACAGGCGTAATTGATGGCAAGTTTGGTTATGGGACATATTGGGCACTCCGCAATTTTCAAGAACAATATGGGCTACCTGTAGACGGTCTGTTGGGGGAACAAACGAAGAAAAAATTAGTGAATGTATCAAATTATGATGAGAAATTTGTGAAAGAGCAAATACGAAAAGGCAATCAGTTTACTCATTACGGAAATCAACCGTTAGAAGAGCAGGTAAAAAAAGGTGGGGGCTCACCACAACAAGTTCAAACCCCACCGAAATATACCGAGCAAGATATTCAATTAATGGCGAATGCTGTTTACGGTGAAGCACGTGGGGAGCCTTATGAAGGACAAGTAGCTGTAGCAGCAGTTATTTTGAACCGAGTAGAACACCCTGATTTTCCAGATAGCGTTGGTGGGGTCATTTTTCAACCTGGTGCCTTTACGGCAGTAGATGACGGTCAAATTTATTTAACGCCAAATGAGCGTGCGAAAGAAGCAGTCATCGATGCGATGAATGGTTGGGATCCGTCAGAAAATGCCATTTACTATTTCAATCCACAAACAGCTACCAGTAAATGGATTTGGTCGCGCCCTCAAATTAAAAAAATTGGACTACACGTCTTTTGTTATTAAATCGCTAGTCGTTTGCGACCCTAGTATTTTATTTTTGTGAAAAAGTGTTGGAGTAATAGATCGGCAAGTAACGCAGTAGGCAAAAATTGGTATGATTTAAACGTTGTAGAAAACGAAGGTGAGAAAATGAAAAAAATTATATTTGTATTAAGTTACGCCTTATTCGCTTTAACGGTTTATGCATACAATGAAAAAACTGAAAATCAAGATTTGAAATATCTGTTGAATGGACAATATGTGAAAAAAATGGCTGAAGCTTCTCAGAAAATAGAAGAGCTTGATACGGCTGTGAAAAAAACATTGTTATTTACAGAAGGCAATGGTTTAACGCAATCTAAAGATGAGATTTGGCGTTTATCATCCGATATAAAAACAGCGGTAGCAGGATTGCCCTTAGATCGTGGCTTTTCTAATACATGGATGAATTATTTAGGAAGGCTTGGTAATTTCGCAAAAGAATCGCAACAAGTGGAAGATGAAGGCGAATACGTAGAAGTGATGTCGCAAGCGTCAAGCAATTTAAGAGCAATGGCGGATGAATGGCAAGTTGCGACGAAAGAATTTATGCAAGGTGATTTATCGATTAAAAAATGGCAAAGCCAATTGGATTCAGTTGATGCAACACATGATTGGCAAAAAATGACGGATACAGTAAAACAGTATACAGAAAGCGATTTTCCTCTAACGGCCAGTGAATCCGATCATTTGAAGAAAAGAGAATTACAATTATTAACGGATGAAGAAATTACAAAAGACGATGCTTTAGACATTTTTTCAGCACTTTTTCCTGAAGTAACTTCTTCACTTGTTGTAGAAAAAAGTCAACCAGGTGCACCTTATCCTTTTTATCATATACGTTTTGCATATAATCGTTCGATTGGCTATATTGATATTACGGAAAAAGGTGGTCATATTTTATCATATTTAGTGGAAAAACCATTAACAGAGGGCTCTGTAGCTTATGAACAATTAGAAGAAAATGCAAAAGTATTTCTTGAAAAAGCGGGGTATCAAGATGTAGAACTCGATGAAACAAGAGAGAATGATACGGCATGGCATTTTGTATTTGTCCGTGTTGAACCGCGTTACGGAGCTAAAGTATTTGCAGATACTATTCATTTGAAAGTGGCGAAAGATACAGGAGTTATTGTCGGGTTAGATGCAATGGAATATATTCAAGAGGAAAATTTGCAGGCGCAGCCAATGCAAGAAGTAAACTGGGATCAATTTTTCCAAAAAGAAGTGACGGTGATGGAAGAGCAGCTTGCTTATGTAGAAAATGACCGTTTGCACCAGCGTCTAGCTTATGATTTAATCGTTACACAAAAAATAGCGGAAGAATTGATTACGTACCGAGTGATCGTTGATACAGAAACATTAGAAGTCATAAAAACGGAAAAACAATTTTAAGCAAATAGAATGAGTTATGAACTGATCCGTTTGAATGTGATGCCCATTTGTTGAAAATGCTTGACCGATTCCCGAATGAAAAGGGCATTTATTAAAAAAAGAACGTGGAAAAACAAATTGCATTTCTTGCCTGTCGTGAGATAATGGAACTATGATAAAGGCGGAGGTGTATCCTTTGAAATTAGGAATCGGTACCATTTTACAATTGAAACGCATGAATAGTAATGATGAAACGGAATATAAAAGTAAAGTGTTAGACATTGTGGATCATACAGTTATGATTGATTATCCTTCCGATGTTGTAACGGAAAAGACAGCCTTCTTTTTAGATGGAACGGAATTTCATTGTACTTTTATTGATGAAATGAAAGTGTCTTATCGTTTTCAAACGCATATTAAAGGTCGTCGAAAAACAGGTATTCCGATGTTGGAGATCCTATATCCTGGAGATCGCCATTTGGAAAAAATCCAAAGGCGAGAATTTGTACGTGTAGATGCGAATTTAGATGTTGCTGTTGAAGTGGATCAAGTTGTTCAAACTTTCGTGACTTCAGATATTAGTGCTGGGGGAATTGCAGTTAATTTGAAGGATTCTAAGTTTATAAAAGAACAAGCACTGGTTCAGCTTTTGATTGTCTTACCATTTAGTCATCGTGAGATTGAATATGCGCGTTGTGATGCAAAGGTAGTTCGTATATGGGAACAAAGTGAACGCCGGATTGCTTCAATCGAATTTTTGAATTTATCAGATGCTGAGAGACAAAAGATTACGCAGTTTTGTTTTGAACGTCAATTATTAATTCGTAAAAAAACGGAGTAGAAAAAGTCTCTTAGAAGGGGACTTTTTTCTATTAACTGTGATACACTATTGACGAATATTCAGGAGGTAACAAATATGACAAAACATATCCAAATTGCAATCGATGGTCCGGCAGCAGCTGGTAAAAGTACAATCGCAAAGAAAACAGCAGAGAAACTAGGGTACACATATATTGATACAGGTGCAATGTATCGAGCACTTAGTTATAAAGCTTTGGAAACGGGCATACACTTAGATAACGGAGAAGCGTTAGCTGAGTTGTTAGGCGCTATGACGATCATGTTAAAGCAAGTTGGTGGAAAACAGACGGTACTTGCTGATAACGAAGACGTGACAGAGGCGATTCGTTCTCAAGAAGTGACAAATAGTGTGTCGAAAGTTGCAGCACATGAAGCGGTTCGCCGTTTAATGGTACAAAAACAACAAGAACTTGCACAAGACGGCGGTGTTGTGATGGACGGTCGAGATATTGGAACAGCTGTCTTACCAAATGCGGCGCTTAAAATCTTTATGACGGCATCTGTGAAAGAGCGTGCAGAAAGACGTTTTAAAGAAAACGAAACGAGAGGCATCGACACGTCGCTTGCAGCATTAGAAGCCGAGATTGAAGCGCGTGACCAAGCTGATTCAAGTCGAGCAGTATCGCCATTAAAACAAGCAGATGATGCGATTTTATTAGATACAACAGCGATGACAATTGAAGAAGTAGCTGCTAAAATCGATCGTTTTGCAAAAGAGAGGTTAGCATAATGAACTTTTATTCTGTTGCAAAAGCAGTCGTAAGTGCCGTTTTTTATCCGTTTTACCGCATTAAAGTAATTGGTAAAGAAAATTTCCCGAAAGAGGGAGGCGTGCTACTTTGTGCCAATCATATCGATAATTTAGATCCGCCGGTCGTCGGCATTACATGTCCGAGACCCGTTCGTTTTATGGCTAAAGAAGAATTATTCCAAGCGCCTATTTTAAAAACATTATTACCAAATTTAAATGCCTTCCCAGTTAAACGTGGGATGAGTGATCGCCAGGCGTTAAGAAAAGCATTGGCAAACTTAAAGGAAGGCAATGTTGTTGGCCTGTTCCCAGAAGGAACGAGAAGTAAAGATGGACAATTACAAGAAGGGTTAGCAGGTGCAGGATTTTTCGCGCTAAGAGGCGATGCAGTTGTGATGCCATGTGCAATTATTGGACCTTATAAACCTCTTCGTCCTTTAAAAGTTGTTTATGGAAAACCGATTGATATGACAACATATCGTGAAGAAAAAGCAAATGCTGAAGAAGTGACGGCAGTCATTATGGCAGAAATTAAGAAGCTTTTGGATCAAAATCAATAAAATAAGTGATATTTTTTGTTTTTATCGCTCAATTCGCATATTATATAATTAGGAGTTTCATTTGGAGGAGGAGTACATATGTCAGAGGATATGAATATTGAAATGTTAAACAGTTTTAATGAAGGCGATCGTGTAACAGGTAAAGTTGTAAAAGTTGATGATAAAGCCGTAACGGTTGAAATTTCAGGAGCACAATTTGACGGTATCATTCCAATTAGTGAATTATCAAGTTTGCATATCGAAACAGCTTCGGACGTTGTCAAAGAAGGCGACGACATTGAACTCAAAATTATAAAAGTTGAAGATGAAAATTTTGTGTTATCGAAACGTCAAGTAGACGCAGAAGATGCATGGGATACATTAGAAGAGCAATTTGAGAAACAACAAATTATTGAAACAGAAGTAAAAGACGTCGTTAAAGGTGGTCTCGTTGTTGATTTAGGTGTTCGTGGCTTTATTCCAGCATCTTTAGTTGAAGATCATTTTGTAGAGTCTTTTGAAGATTATAAAGGAAAAACAATGCCTTTTAAGATTATTGAGTTAGATAAAGAAAAGAATAGGTTGATTTTATCGCATCGTGCTGTGCTTCAAGAGCAAAAAGCGGCTGAAAAATCAACTGTTCTTAGCACGCTTGAAGAAGGGCAAGTGCTAGAAGGTACAGTGCAGAGAATTGCCTCATTCGGTGCATTTGTAGATCTAGGCGGTGTAGATGGCTTAGTGCATATTTCACAACTTTCACATGCGCATGTAAATGAAGTGTCCGATGTGTTAGAAGAAGGCGAAAAAGTGCAAGTGAAAATTTTATCCATTGACCGTGATGCGGAAAGAATTTCATTGTCTATTAAAGAAACTTTACCTGGACCGTGGGCAAATATTGATGAGAAAGCTGCGAAAGGCACTGTGTTGGAAGGAACAGTTAAACGTCTTGTATCTTATGGTGCTTTCGTTGAAGTCTTCCCTGGCGTAGAAGGTTTGGTGCATATTTCACAAATTGCACACAAACATATCGGCACGCCGAATGAAGTGCTAAAAGAAGGGCAAACAGTCGAAGTGAAAGTATTAGATGTGAATCCTACTGAAGAACGTTTGTCGTTAAGCATTAAAGATTTAGTTGAAAAAGTTGACGAACCATCATATGATGAGTATGAAATGCCCGAAGAAGCACAAGGATTTTCTTTCGGTGACGTCATCGGAGATCAATTAAAAAAATTGTCTGAATAAAAAAGGGTTATGATGATGGTGCTCTTTACGGCATCATCGTCTTTTTTTGTGTATAATAATAAAGATTAGCTGGAAGGATGTTGAAAAATATGACAAAACCAACTGTAGCCATTGTAGGAAGACCAAACGTAGGAAAGTCTACAATTTTTAACAGGATCGTTGGAGAAAGGATTTCAATTGTAGAAGATGTTTCAGGTGTAACACGGGACCGCATTTATAGTTCGGCGGACTGGTTAACTCATGATTTTAATATTATTGATACAGGTGGAATCGAATTAGGGGACGAGCCGTTTTTAGATCAAATTCGTCTACAAGCTGAAATTGCAATTGAAGAAGCAGATGTAATTATTTTCTTAGTGAATGGTAGAGAAAGTGTCACAGATGCAGATGAACATGTAGCAAAAATTTTATACCGTTCAAAAAAACCTGTCGTCTTGGCAGTTAATAAAATCGATAACCCGGATATGCGTGATTTAGTGTATGATTTTTATTCACTAGGATTCGGTGAGCCGTATCCAATATCAGGTTCACACGGGATTGGTCTAGGGGATGTATTAGATGCGGTAGCGGAAGCTTTCCCTAAAAATGAAGTAGAAGAGCGTGAAGATGATGTGATTTATTTCTCATTAATCGGTCGCCCTAACGTCGGAAAATCTTCTTTAGTCAATGCGATGCTAGGAGAAGAGCGCGTAATTGTCAGTGATGTAGCTGGAACGACGCGTGATGCAATTGATACGCCTTATGAATATGATGGCCAAAAGTATAAAATTATCGATACAGCTGGTATGCGTAAAAAAGGGAAAGTGTATGAAACGACTGAAAAATATAGTGTGTTACGTGCTTTAAAAGCGATTGACCGTTCAGATGTCGTATTAATCGTTATCAATGGTGAGGAAGGCATTCGTGAGCAAGATAAACGCATTGCAGGCTACGCTGAAGAAGCTGGTAAAGGTGTAATGTTCGTTGTCAACAAATGGGATGCGGTTGAAAAGAATGATAAAACGATGAATGAGTTCACAGCGAAAGTTCGTGATCAGTTTATGTTCTTAGATTACGCACCGATGGCTTTTGTTTCTGCGAAAACGAAACAACGTGTGCACACATTATTTGAAACGATTAAGTTAATTAGTGAAAACCATGCGAACCGTATTCAATCAAGTATTTTAAATGAAGTTATTGAAGATGCGGTCGCACGTAATGCAACACCGACAGATAAAGGAAAACGTCTACGTATTTACTATGCGACGCAAGTGGCAGTGAAACCACCGACGTTTGTCATTTTTGTCAATGAACCAGAACTCATGCACTTTTCATATGAGCGTTTCTTACAAAATCGACTTCGTGAAGCATTCGGTTTTGAAGGTACGCCAATTCGTTTAATTACACGTGCAAGATCGTAATGAAAACTATGTTCTGAAAGGATGTCGCAAATGAAAAAAGTTACTGTACTCGGAGCAGGAAGTTGGGGCACAGCAATTGCCTTCGTTTTAGCGGATAATGGACATGATTGTTTATTGTGGGCAAGACGTGAGGAACAAGTCTGCGAAATAAATGAGCGAAAGACGAATGAAAGCTATTTAAAAGGGATTCAATTACCTGAAAATCTTCGTGCAACGTCTAATTTAAAACAAGCGATTGAACATGCAGATGTAATTGTTATTGGTGTTCCGACAAAAGGAATTCGTACATTATGCAGTGCCATTAAAGAAGTGCAAACGACCAAAAAATTATTTGTTCACATTTCAAAAGGGATTGAACCAGATACACATAAACGAATTTCAGAAATTATTTTTGAAGAAATAGATGTAGCAATGATTGAAGATGTCGTTGTGTTATCTGGACCAAGCCATGCAGAAGAAGTTGTTTTAAAACACCCAACAACGGTGACAGCCGCTGCTAAAAATGAAGCAGCACGTAATTTAGTGCAAGACTTATTCATGAACAACTATTTCCGTGTCTACACAAACGAAGATGTAGTTGGCGTGGAAATTGGTGCAGCATTAAAAAACGTTATCGCTTTAGGCGCTGGGATTTCTGATGGAATTGGGTACGGGGATAATGCTAAAGCCGCGTTAATTACGCGAGGTCTAGCAGAAATTTCAAGACTCGGTATTAAGATGGGTGCCAATCCACTAACGTTTTCTGGGTTAACGGGTTTGGGTGATTTAATTGTCACTTGTACAAGCGTCCATTCTAGAAACTGGAAAGCTGGGAATATGTTAGGCAAAGGGCATTCATTGGAAGAAGTAACAGAGAGTATGGGCATGGTTATTGAAGGCGTTCGTACGACGAAAGCTGCTTATCAATTAAGTAAAAAATATGAAGTATCTATGCCGCTTACAGGAGCGCTCTATGCAGTGTTATTTGAAGGCGTTGCACCAAAAGAAGCGGTCGATCAATTGATGAATCGCATGAAAAAGCAAGAAGTTGATGACATTTTTGGGGCAGACTTATAATCGTCATAAAGAAGTCATTGAAAATACATTGACGTGTACTCGATAGAAATGCACAATGAAGTTTAGTAGCTTTTTAGGATTCTAATTCAAAATAGATGTTTTATTAAAATGAAGATACTAGTACATATAGCGAAAGACGGCGACTCCAGTGGGAAAAGCATGAGTCTGAAAGCCCTGCAGGAGCGCGAACTTTGCGACGAGGCAAGCTAAGTGTGCCCACGTCCTGTAGGCCAAAGATTGAAGCTAGAAAAGTCCGTCTGTAGCGGAATGTACGGTCAAGAATACGTTTTGAAATAATGAACTGTTTTAAATGAGAAAGGTAGATGATTCAATATGTCGCCGCTCGATAAGATGTGGTTATCGTTTTATGCGATGGGCTTTATGTTTGTTTCGATGGGATTGATTTTTGTAAGTAGACATAAGTTGAAAAATAAATTTTTGAAATTTATATCTGCAGCAGTCGCCTATTTATTGCTGATCTTTTGCTTTTTTGCAATGATTTATCTGGTGTTTAGTGGGCCAGGGGGAGGCACGGCTTGATGAGTTTGAAACGATTTACTTTATTATTAACAAGTTTAGCGCTTGTTGTCTTCACTTTAGCGGGGTGTATGTATCCGAAAGAAGAAGAACAGCAAGGAAAGATTCCGTATGATGACCATATTGAATCGATTCAAAGAGCGGTAGATGCTTTCAGGGAAGCAAATGGTGGTATTTTACCGATTAAAACTAAAGAAGAAGCAACAGATATTTATATTAAATACCCAATTGAATTTGAGAAAATTATTCCACAATATACGGAGAAAATACCTGCGAGTGCATTTGAAAAAGGCGGTATTTATCAATATATTTTAATGGATGTGGAAGAAAATCCGACTGTGAAAGTTGTAGATTTACGTGCAGCAGAATTATTGCGTGATTTGAATTTGCGTAAAAGTATGAAAGACGGACAAGTGCCATTTAAAGAAGAAATTGGCAATGGAGCCTTTGAAGTAGATTTTGAAGCGCTTGGCTATAAAAAGCCTTTAACGCTTGAAAGTCCTTATTCGGACGCACATTTACCAATTATCGTTGGTGGCGATGGACAGTTTTATGTGGACTATTCAATCGAACTAAACCGTGTCTTACAAGAAGAACAACCTGAAGTTGTAGCTGGTGAAGATATTCGCTTTATTTTAGAAGAGCGTTCACATGTTGTTCCCGCTTATTCAATGCCTTATACAGTCAATGAAGATAACGAACCAATCTTTATGAAGAAATAATCAAAACGTTTCGTGCTTTTTAGCATGAAACGTTTTTTCTTTTCATAAACTGATAACGAGAGTAAAGGAGGACGACGACATGAAAGAAGAACTATATGAAAACTTGGTTAGAAGAACAGATGGCGATATTTATATTGGTGTTGTAGGACCTGTAAGAGTTGGTAAATCGACTTTTGTGAAGCGGGTGATGGAAGAGGTAGTCATTCCGAATATGACGCATGAAAACGACCGTCTACGTGCTCAGGATGAATTACCTCAAAGTTCCCCAGGGCCTGTTATTATGACAGCAGAGCCGAAGTTTGTACCTGCGCAAGGGACGACAATTTCTGTAGGGGAAGGACAATTGCAATTTCAAATCCGCCTAGCAGATTGTGTCGGTTATGTAATAGATGGTGTAAAAGGTTATGCAGATGAAGACGGTCCAAAATATGTGCATACACCTTGGCATAATGAACCAGTGCCGTTTGAAGAAGCCGCTAGAATTGGTACAGACAAAGTGATCCGTGACCATTCAACGATTGGCATTTTATTAACGACGGATGGTTCAGTCAATCAAATTCCACGCGATGCAGTCGAGCAAGTAGAAGAAGAAATTGTTGAGAAATTACAATCGATCGGCAAGCCGTTTGTAGTTGTGTTAAATTCTAAAATGCCTGCGCATGAACATACTGTAGCGTTAAAAGAGCAATTACGAGAAAAATATGCGGTGCCTGTCATTGCGATTAGTGCAGATCAATTAAACGCTAACGATATTCAATTTATTTTAAAAGAAGCATTATATGAATTTCCGATTTCTGAAATTGAATTGCAGAAGCCTGATTGGATGGATGTATTACCAGATAGTCATGAGTTAAATGCGACGATTGATGCAGTCATTAACGAAGGTTTTTTAGAAACGTCTAAAATACGTAAAGTACAGCAACTTGCCGAAAAATTAACGGAAGAACCATTTATTGCGCATGCTGAAGTAGTAGAAATTGATGCTGGAAAAGGGAAAGCTTCACTGAAAATAGAGATGGAAGAAGAAGCTTTTCAGCTCGTTTGTGAAGCAGAAATGGGACAAAAAGCGGAGACGAAAAAAGATTGGTTAGTCTTTATTCAAGAAGCGTCGAAAGCGAAAAAAGCGTATAAAATGTACGCAGAAGCGATTGATAAAGCGAAAGCGGATGGCTATGGGGTAGCATTACCTGAAATTGATGATTTCAATCCTTCTCCGCCAGAATTAATTAAAGAAAATAATTTTTTTGGTGTACGTATGAAAGCGAAAGCGCCATCGATTCATATGATTCGAGTCGATATGGATGCAGAATTTTCCCCGCTAATCGGTTCTGAATTTCATAGCCATCAACTATTGAAGGATCTAAAAGAAGCCTATTTACATGATCGCCAAGCGCTTTGGGAAACACAATTATTCGGAACAGCATTACATGAAGTGATGAAAGAAAGTATTCGTTTTAAAACAGATGCCGTACCAAATCGGGCTCGAAAACGTTTAAGGGAAACAATTGAGCAAATGGTAAATGATGGAAATAAAGGAATGGTTACATTTATTGTCTAATGACGCAGATCAATCTTATGTGAAAAAGCGTGCTTTTAAGTTCCTACTGGGAGCTTAGAAGCACTTTTTCTTTTCTTCTTTCGAAAGCGCTGATGAAAGTAAAGAAAAGATGCTCTAAAAATGCTTCTCTGAATTGTATGAAACATTCCGAATTGGGTAACGATATGTGTAGAAAGCGATGAAAACGCTGTCTATATTTTTTGAATACAATGAAATACAACGCCAATTTAAATTAAATAGCATTTTAAAGGAAAAATTACATGGTTATTGTTGCATGGCGGTTTTCGATGTGATACTCTTTCTACAGTGTAATAAACACATCTCTTTTGGGAGGAGGTGAATGATCATGAACAAAACAGAATTAATCAGCTCTGTAGCAGAAACAGCAGGTCTTTCTAAAAAAGACGCAACTGCAGCTGTTGAGGCATTATTCAGCTCAGTTCAAGATACTTTAGCTAAAGGTGATAAAGTTCAAATCATCGGCTTTGGTACATTTGAAGTACGTGAGCGCGCTGCCCGTAAAGGTCGCAACCCTCAAACAGGTAAAGAAATCGAAATCGCTGCAAGCAAAGTACCTGCTTTCAAAGCTGGTAAAGCACTTAAAGATGCAGTTAAATAATCTGTATGCTACATAGGAGTTTATTTGTAGGTTTTTAAAAACTTACAAATAAGCTTCTTTTTTTATATTTAAACAGCAAAATGGCTTTCTGAACTGTACGAGAACTGTCGAATGTGCTACTATTTTGATGGACACAATTAAAGTCGTGGCAGGTAGTGAAGTTCATATTTCAACTAACGAAGTGTGCAGTTCACTGCCTGCATAGTTTGAGGAGGATTTTTAATATGCATGAGATCGATTATAAAAAGATGGAACAAGCAGTAACAATGATTTTAGAAGCAATTGGAGAAGATCCAAAACGAGAAGGCTTATTAGATACACCAAAACGCGTTGCAAAAATGTATGCGGAAGTTTTTGAAGGGTTACATGAAGATCCAAGACAATATTTTGAAACAGTTTTTCACGAAGACCATAATGAAGTCGTGCTCGTGAAAGATATTCCTTTTCATTCAATGTGTGAACATCACTTAGTGCCATTTTATGGACATGCACATATCGCTTATATTCCAAGAGATGGTGTAGTTGCTGGATTAAGTAAATTAGCGAGAGCTGTCGAAACAACGGCACGTCGTCCACAACTACAAGAACGTATTACGTCGACAGTTGCGGATGCAATGATGGAAAAATTAAACCCAATCGGTGTGTATGTTGTTGTTGAAGCAGAGCATATGTGTATGACGATGCGTGGTATCCGTAAGCCAGGTGCTAAGACGATGACAACAGTAGCACGTGGAATTTATGAGACGGACGAAGTAAAACGTGCTGAAATTTTATCGATGATTCAAATGTCATAAATGTCATAAATGACATCTACGCTTTGAAGGATTGTTGGTTGGTTTCAATTCCATTGTGGTGTATACTATTTGGTAGAGATGAACTTCAGTTTGGAAATATGCAGTAAAGATAAGGGAAGAAATCAATCGTTCTTCCTTCGATAAAAAATCTGCTTTTATAAAAGGTTCTTGATTGAAATCTGTACTTGGTGAATAGAACGATAACGTACATAAAGCGAAAGAAATCGATTTTAGCGGAAAGTACGCTCAAGCGCATGTTTTGGTGAGGCGCCTATAAAAGGCAGAAACATCCATGGATGAATACGAATACTGATGATGAAACAGGTGAAAATAATGGCTCAGCAAGATTTTATTGTAATTAAAGCACAACAAGATGGTGTGAATGTGATCGGATTGACGCGTGGAGATCATACGAAATTTCATCATACTGAGAAGTTGGATGCTGGCGAAGTGTTAGTGGCACAATTTACAGAGCATACGTCAGCCATTAAAATACGTGGTGATGCAGAAATCCATACATCACATGGTGTGGTAAAAAGTGATAGCAAAAAGTAAAACGGAAATGTTGAAGCGTTTTGATTGGAGATTCGGCGATGGGAAGACAAATAAAATACAAGCAAATTGAAGAATATGTCAATCAGTTTAATGATAGTGTTTACCATCCGATTTTAAATAGAGATTTAGGGCAGCCAATGCTAGATGAACACGTTTTATTGTTTTTATTGTTGCCTAAAATAAATGGTGAAAAGTGGGCGGAATTAAACGACAATGCAGCAATTGCTGTTGGGGCTGTACAAGCCGCGTTTGATGCACATGATACAGTTAGCTTAGAAGACGTGACAACAACTACTGAACAACTGAGAGTTTTAGCTGGAGACTATTTAAGTGGAATTTATTATTCTTTATTAGCGTCTGTTCCAGATTTTAAATTTATACATGTGCTAGCACAATCGATTGGCCGAATAAATGAATTAAAAGTTGAGTTTTATCATGACTTAGAAGCGAAGACGAGTAAAGATATTCATGCAATTCAAGACATTCAAACGACTTGTATTGTACAATTTTTGACGCATTATGGTTATGGGAAATACGCTGTGCTTGCTGAAGTTGGTTTATCTTTAATTGCTTTAAAAAGCACAGAGAATGTAGCGAGTCGTCAAATAGGTTGGACGATTGAAACAGATCAAGCGAATCATGTCCAAGAAAATTTATATAAAGAAATGATTGAACTGCTAGAAGAAGCTGACTTTCTAAAGGAAGATTTGAAAGAAGAAATCAGAAGTATCACAATGCCGTTATTGGATCAAACGGTTTAAGTCATTGGTCTTTAATACGTCATTAGGAGAAACGAGGGCATTAAATTGGCACTTTCAAAAGAACAAAAAGAACAAAAAGTACATCGAGTGTTTGAAAAAATATCAAACGACTACGACAAAATGAATTCTGTTATTAGTTTAAATCAACATACTAAATGGCGTACCGATATGATGCTGAAAATGAATGTTGAAGAAGGTAAAACAGCATTAGACGTTTGTTGTGGTACGGCAGATTGGACGATCGCATTAGCTAAAGCTGTCGGGCCGACTGGAAAAGTCATTGGTTTAGACTTTAGTGAAAGCATGTTAGCCGCTGGAAAACCCAAAACGGTAGGCTACTCGAATATAGAATTGGTTCAAGGGAATGCAATGGCTTTACCTTATGAAGATAATTCATTTGATTACGTCACAATTGGCTTTGGATTAAGAAACGTACCTAATTATGAAACGGTATTAAGTGAGTTATATCGCGTTGTAAAGCCTGGCGGAATGGTTGCTTGCCTAGATACATCACATCCTGAAATTCCAGGGTATAAACAATTATTCAAATTCTATTTTAGAGTAATTATGCCGTTTTTCGGAAAAATATTCGCCAAAAGTTATGAAGAATATTCATGGTTACAAGAGTCGACAGAGCATTTCCCGGGAATGAAAGAGTTGGCGCAAATGTTTGTTGATGCTGGATTTGAAAAGGTTTCATATAAAGGGTATAGTGGCGGGGCAGCAGCTGGTCATATAGGCATTAAACAATAAGTTACAGGGGAAGGGTTTCATTTGGAAAAATTACAAGTTTTATCACTATACAAAAATTTCCGGAAAGACTTGAATTACATAGAGAAGGAACTTGAGTCTGCCGTTGATTCGGCTTCCCCAACAATTCGACGAGCATCGACTCATCTTTTGAAAGCCGGTGGGAAACGAATTCGCCCTATTTTTGTAGTGCTCTCAGCGGAGTTTGGCAATTATTCGTTAGAGCGCGTTGGGAAAACAGCAGTTGCTTTAGAGCTTGTCCATATGGCTTCGCTTGTTCATGATGATGTGATTGACAATTCAAATATGCGTCGAGGCCATAAAACGGTAAAAGCGAAATGGAATAATCGAATCGCGATGTATACAGGCGATTATATGTTTAGTCAAGCATTGACATCGATTGCAGACATTGAAATTCAAGAAGTTCATCAACTTTTCGCTAAAACGATGTTAGAAATTTGCGAAGGTGAAATGATTCAAATTGAACATCAGCGCGTAGAAGAGCAAAATTTACGTGATTATTTGAGACGTATTAAAAGAAAAACGGCTTTACTATTATCTTCAAGTTGCGAATTAGGAGCACTTGTTTCAGAAGCAGACCAGCGGACGATTACACGTTTAAGTCGCTTCGGATATTATGCTGGAATGTCCTTTCAAATTACCGATGATATTTTGGATTTCACAGCAACCGATAAAGCGTTGGGGAAACCAGCGGGTAGTGATTTACTAAATGGTCATTTAACATTACCGGCCCTTTATTTGAAAGATGATCCTGTGTTTCGTCAATACATGCAAAAGGCTTTTGAGGATATGTTAACAGAAGAAGAACGTAAGGAAATGTTAACATATGTAAGACGATCAGATGCCATTCACCAAGCAACGGTAGTTAGTGATTTATATTTAGAAAAAGCACGTCAACAATTAGAACCGTTAAAAGATTGTAAAGCGAAAGAAGCTTTTATTCAATTTGCTGATTTCATAGGTCGACGCAATTTCTAAAATAAAGGCTTGAAAGAATGGTAGTAGGGTGGTACGATTTAATAGGGCAAGTCCCTAGTATTGGATACATAAATAGAGGAGTGTTTTTAAAGATGGAAAAAACATTTTTAATGATTAAACCTGACGGCGTACAACGTAACCTAATTGGTGAAATCGTTGGTCGTTTTGAGAAAAAAGGATTCAAACTAGTTGGTGCAAAACTAATGACAGTTTCTGAAGCATTAGCACAAGAGCACTACGGTGAGCATAAAGAGCGTCCATTTTTTGGAGAGCTAGTAGATTTCATCACTTCAGGACCAGTTTTCGCAATGGTTTGGGAAGGTGAAAATGTTATTTCTACTGCACGTTTATTAGTAGGCGCGACGAACCCAGCTGAATCTGCACCTGGAACAATCCGTGGCGATTTCGGTGTGACAGTTGGTAAAAACATTATCCACGGTTCTGACTCACAAGAATCTGCAACTCGTGAAATCGGTCTATGGTTCAAAGAAGAAGAATTAACTTCATACGACCAAACGACAGCAACTTGGATTTACTAATTAGTACACTCAAAACAGCCTAGCACTTTTTGTGCGGCTGTTTTTCTTTTAACTACAAATAGAAAGAAGGAATAGATATGCCAACTTATCAAAAATTCATTCAGAATATTAAAAAGAAAACAGGAATCGACTTATCTTTATACAAAGAAGCGCAAATGAAAAGACGACTAACCTCCTTATATGAACGTAAAGGCTATCGCTCGTTTGATGATTTTTTTAGTGCCATTGATCGCGATCAAAAAATGTTAGATGAGTTTTTAGATCGTATGACCATTAATGTTTCAGAGTTTTATCGAAATAAAGAGAGATGGGATGTGCTAGACAAGAAAATCTTCCCATTATTATTGGAAAAATCTAAAAGACTGAAAATTTGGAGTGCTGCTTGTTCAACGGGGGAAGAGCCGTATTCATTAGCAATGGTGTTGTCAAATCACGTACCGTTAAGAGACATATCGGTTTTTGCGACGGATTTAGACGAAGGCGTTTTAGAGCGTGCAACGGTTGGTTTATATCCGAAACGTGCATTAAATAATGTCCCAAAAGATGTTGTCACTAAATATTTTGTCAATGAAGGTTTACATTATCAAGTAACCGATGACATAAAAAAAACAGTCACATTTAAGCAACAAAATTTATTAAATGACCGTTATCAAACAGGTTATGATCTAATCGTTTGTCGTAATGTGATGATTTACTTTACAGAAGAAGCGAAAGATGAAATTTATATGAACTTCTCGAAGTCGTTAAAACCAGGTGGTATTTTATTTGTAGGAAGTACAGAGCAAATTTTTAATCCGGAAAAATATGGATTAGAATCGATTGAAACATTTTTCTATCAAAAAATCCGATGATGCATCGTTCATAAAGTGGGTTTTTAATAAAAAGCTTTAAAAATTTCGAAATATTGTAGAAGTCATAGACGTTTTTTGGTATAGTGCATAGAAATGAAAAACAAATAGGGGGAATGGATATGAGATTTTTTACAGCAGGAGAGTCCCATGGACCACAATTAACAGCAATCATTGAGGGTTTACCCGCTCAAATGGAGTTAACAACAGATTTCATTAATAAAGAACTAACACGTAGACAAGGCGGACATGGTCGTGGTCGGCGTATGCAGATTGAAAAAGACCAAGTCGTTATTTCATCAGGTGTAAGACATGGTAAAACATTAGGCTCACCTGTTACTTTATCCGTCGTCAATGATGATTTTAAACACTGGACGAAAATTATGGGCATCGAGCCACTACCTGAAGAGATGGATCCAACTGAAGTGAAGCGTCAAATTTCACGTCCACGTCCAGGACATGCGGATTTAGTCGGTGGCATGAAATATGGTCATCGTGATTTGCGAAACGTATTAGAACGTTCGTCAGCGCGTGAAACGACAATGCGTGTAGCAGTGGGGGCAGTTGCTAAAAAGTTTTTACAAGAATTAGGCATACATACAGTATCTCATGTACATGAAATTGGTGGCGTGAAAATCGATCCAACCTCTTATGAAAATTTATCAATGGACGAATTGCGAGAAGTCATTGAAAATGACCCTGTATATTGTGCAGATCCAGCCGCTTCGGAGAAAATGGTCGCAGCAATCGATGATGCGAAAGGTCGTGGTGATACGATTGGTGGTGTCGTAGAAGTTGTCATTGAAGGTTGTCCTCCAGGAATTGGAAGTTATGTGCAATTTGATCGTAAATTAGATGGCAAATTGGCGGGCGCAATGATGAGTATTAACGCATTTAAAGGTGTGGAAATTGGTCTTGGTTTTGAAATGGCATCATTACCAGGCAGCGAAGTACATGATGAAATCGCTTGGGATGAGGCGAGGGGCTATTACCGCAAGACGAATCGTTTAGGCGGCTTAGAAGGCGGTATGTCAACAGGTATGCCAATCGTGATTCGTGGTGTCATGAAGCCAATTCCAACTTTATACAAACCGTTAGAAAGTGTAGACATTGACACGAAAGAACCATTCAAGGCGACGATCGAGCGTTCTGACCCTTGTGCAGTTCCAGCAGCTTCAGTTGTGGCAGAACATGTAATTGCAACCGCGCTAGCGCAAGCGATTATGGAAGAATTCCGTTCTGACACAATTGATGGTTTAAAACGCGAAATTGATGCGCATAGACAATATGTAAAGGAGTTTTAATATGGTGCAATTGACAGTCGAAACAACAACGGAGTCTTATGAAGTGTTTATTCAATCCAATGCTTATCATACATTCAAAACGCACTACGAAACTTTATTAAATGAGGCAGATCGAATCGTCATTATCGCTGATGAAGCTGTTGCAGCGTTGCATTTAACTGAACTGACGTCTGCGCTACAATTTGTAGCTGATAAAGTACATTGTAAAACAATCCCAGCTGGAGAAAAAGCAAAAACGATGGCTGTTTATAGTGACTGTCAATCCTATCTTTTACAGACTGGATGTACACGAAATTCGATTATTCTAGCGTTTGGTGGGGGTGCGACGGGCGATTTAGCAGGCTTTGTTGCAGCGTCATTTATGAGGGGTATTCGTTATATTCAATGTCCGACGACAATTTTGGCGCATGATAGTGCAGTTGGCGGGAAAACAGCGATTAATATGCCAGAAGGAAAAAATATGGTCGGGGCTTTTCATCAACCATCTGCTGTGTTATTCCAAACGGGTTTATTCCAAACATTACCACCTAGAGAAATTCGTTCGGGATTAGCGGAATTGTTAAAACACGCACTGATATCTGATGAGCAGTGGGCGATGACATTATTAGCGATGGACAACTTTATACAGCCGACAGAACGATGGTTAAGTGAAGAATTGTTAAAAGGTATTGCAGTGAAAGCTCAAATCGTAGGTCAAGATGAATTTGAACAGTCGACACGTAAATATTTAAATTTTGGGCATACATTCGGTCATGCAGTGGAAGCGGCGTGTAATTTTGGGGATTTAAGCCACGGAGAAGCTGTCATGATTGGGATGGCTTATAGCTTGCAATTAAGTGAATTGCTTGGTCACACAACGGAAGCGATGACAGACCAATTGATTCAATTTATGCACCAGCATAAATATACGTTCGAGCCAATCTTTGAAACACCATTTGAAGCTTTTTTAGCATATATGGAAAAAGATAAAAAAGTGACACGAGGGGATTTGAATTTTGTGCTGTTAAATGGCATCGGTTATCCTTTCGTGAAAAAGATTTCTAGGGAACAATGTGAGGAAGCGTTTGAACGACTAAAACAAAGGACGGAGTGAGTTGTATGACGGTAAGAGGTTTAAGGGGAGCAACAACGATCGTGCGAGATGAAGGGCCATTATTATTACAAGCAACAGAACAATTGGTAAAAGAAATGGTTGAAGCAAATGAAGTCGTACCAGAAGACATTGTGTCGGTCTTAATTTCTACGACTACGGATGTCGCATCTGCATTTCCAGCAAAAGCGGTCCGTTCAATCGATGGCTGGAAATACGTACCAGTGATGTGTACACATGAAATGGATGTCCCAGGCGGGTTACCATTATGCATTCGCGTTTTAATGCAAGTGAATTGTGAGAAAACTCAACAAGAAGTCGTGCATATTTATCAAAATGAAGCGATTAAATTAAGACCAGACTTACAACAATCATAAACTACGGGGGAATGAACATGAGATGGAAAACTGTATTAAAAGAAATGGCACCTTATAAGCCAGGTAAATCAATAGAAGAAGTACAAGCAGAATTTAATTTACAAGAAATTGTTAAATTGGCTTCCAATGAAAATCCGTACGGCGCACCACAAGAGGCCTTAAAACTTTTGTCAAATCCATATGAACTAGAAATTTATCCAGATGGTTATGCCAAAAATTTAAGAGAAACGATTGCTGAAAAATACAAGATTAAGCCAACTGAATTATTATTCGGAAGTGGATCGGATGAAATTATCGTCATTATTGCACGTGCTCTTTTAGGAGAAGGAACAAACACAATTTGTGCAACACCAACATTCCCACAGTATAAACACCATGCATTAATTGAAGGTGCTGAAGTAAAAGAAATTCCACTGACAAAAGAAGGTCACCATGATTTACCACAATTTTTACAATCGATTGACAATAATACATCTGTTATTTGGTTATGTAGCCCGAACAATCCAACGGGTAATTTAATTCCACATGAAGAGCTCATCACATTTTTAAAAGAAGTACCAGAAGATGTTGTCGTCGTATTAGACGAAGCATATTATGAGTACATTACAGATGATTCATTTGAAGATACAACTTATTTATTCCATACATATAAAAATGTACTCATCTTACGTACTTTTTCAAAAGCATTCGGTTTAGCAGGTTTACGTGTCGGTTATGCAATCGGTGATGAAGCGGTGATTACACCATTAAATACGGCGAGAAGTCCATTTAACGTGACAAGTTTAAGTTTAGCTGTTGCAGAAAAAGCAATTGCGGACGAGAAGTTTATTGATAGTTGTCGTACGTTAAACGAAGCGCAAAAGATGCGTTTTTATGACTATGCAAAACAACATAATCTCCATATTTATCCGTCACAAGCCAATTTCGTGTTACTAGAAGTACCGACTGAAACAGCGACAGATGCAACAAATTGCTTATTAGAAAAAGGCTATATCGTGCGCAGTGGAGATGCACTTGGTATACCACGTTATATTCGTGTAACTGTCGGGACAGAAGAACAAAACACAGGATTTTTCGAGGTTTTTGACACTTTATTTTGAAGGTGATGGGAAATGACAATACATGTATCGATTGTAGGGTTGGGCTTAATTGGGGGCTCGCTTAGTCTAGCTTTAAAAAGAAATCCAAATGTTGTAATTACAGGTTTTGACAATTCATATGGGACGATGCAGGAAGCTTATCGTCGCGGGATGATCGATCATATATCCGCCTCTCTCCACAAAGTTGGAGAAGCGGCGGATGTGCTTATATTCGCAACACCTGTTAATACAACTGTCCGTTTATTACAAGATGTACCAAATTGGCAGTTAAAAAAAGGAGTTGTGATTTCTGATACAGGGAGTACAAAAAGACCGATTATGGAAGCGGCGAAAGAACTGGAAGCGCATGGTCTAACTTTTATTGGTGGGCATCCGATGGCGGGTTCACATAAAAGCGGCGTTACAGCAGCAAAAGCACATCTATTTGAAAACGCATATTATATTTTAACGCCAGGAAATGAGGCACAACATAAAGACACGGAGTTACTCAAAGAACTACTCGAGCCATCTAAAGCAAAAGTGGTTGTCTTAAATGCCGAAGAACATGACAGAATGACAGCGGTCGTTAGTCATTTTCCGCATTTAGTTGCTGCTTCACTCGTTGGTATGCTGAAAGATCACCAACAGGAAAATCCTTTCGTTCGTGAATTAGCCGCTGGTGGTTTTCGTGACATTACACGGATTGCTTCGGCAGACCCCATTATGTGGCGCGATATTACGACGCAAAATAAAGATGAATTAATTCGACAACTAGATGATTGGCAACAAGAAATGAATCGTGTGAAAGAATTATTAATCGAAGCAGATGCCGAGCAAATTCACACTTATTTCAGTGACGCAAAATCGTATCGAGATGACTTACCGATTACATCAAAAGGTGCACTGTTCACAAGTTTCGATTTGCACGTAGATATACCAGACCATCCAGGTGTGATTTCTGAAATTACGCGTATTTTGGCAGAAGAAGAAATTAGCATTACAAACATTCGAATCGTTGAAACACGGACCGATGTTTTTGGTATATTGGTCATTAGTTTCCAAAGAATTAGAGACCGAGAACAAGCAAAACGTGTTCTTGAAGCTAAAACGGAATATAGTTCGCATATTATGTAAGTAGGATGTTAAAAGGGGGAGTTCATGTGAAGACTGTACATTATAAAAATCAGCGGATCGAAGGCCAATTGCGCATTCCTGGGGATAAATCGATTTCGCATCGGGCGGTAATGTTGGGGGCAATTGCAGAAGGAAAAACGTCCGTTACAGGATTTTTAAACGGCGAAGATTGCCTACATACGATTGAAATTTTTCAACAATTAGGCGTAGAGATTAAACAAGAAGGTACAACTGTTGAAATCGATAGTCCAGGCATTCTGAATTGGCAACAACCCGATGAACCTTTATATGCCGGAAACTCAGGAACGACAGCACGTTTATTACTCGGAATTTTAGCTGGTTCAAACATTACAGCTACGATTACTGGAGATGAATCTCTTTCAAAAAGACCAATGGACCGCGTTGTACATCCATTACAAGAGATGGGTGCGCAATTTTCAAGTGAAGATGGAGAAAATAAATTACCGCTTACCGTAAAAGGAAGCTCTTTAAAGCCGATTCATTATAAAAGTCCAGTTGCGAGTGCGCAAGTGAAATCTGCAATTCTTTTTGCGGGCTTACAAACGGACGGCGTTACTTCTGTAGAAGAAGAAACGATTTCACGAGATCATACCGAAAAGATGTTACATTATTTTGGTGCAAAAGCAAAAACGGAAGGAACAGTAGCTTCGATTGAAAAAGCGACTAAACTGACTGGTAAATCTGTTGCTGTACCAGCCGATATTTCTTCAGCAGCATTTTTCTTAGTTGCCGCATGTATAAAGGAAGGCGGGCAATTAACACTTGAAAATATCGGGTTAAATGAAACGAGAACAGGTATTATTGATGTGCTAGAAAATATGGGTGCAAAAATCGATATTACAAATCGTTCGAATGATAATGGTGAGGAGACAGGTACGATTCATATCGCATATAATCCTTTACAAGGTGTGGAAATTGGCGGAGCGTTGATTCCTCGTCTCATCGATGAACTTCCAATCATTGCGCTACTAGCGACACAAGCAACGGGTATAACAGTGATTAAAGATGCCGAAGAGTTGCGCGTGAAAGAAACGGACCGTATATTAGCAGTCGTCAATGAATTAACAAATATTGGTGCGAATATTGAAGCAACACCAGATGGAATGGTTATTCATGGTCCAACACCACTTACAGGTGGTATAATGGATAGTTACAAAGACCATCGACTCGGTATGATGGCCGGAATTGCCTCTTTAGTAACAGAAAAGCCTGTTGAAATTAAGGATGCAGAATGTATTGATATTTCTTATCCGACATTTTTTGAAGATTTAGCAGCTGTCGCAAAACAATAAGTGATTCCCCATCATTTTTCGTCTTTGGTATATTTTGAGAAAGAATAGGTGAAAATATGAAACAAATCGAGCAAATCGAGCACATCATTCAAGATGGCGATTTAGATGCTTTAGCGTCTTTATATGAAACATTAAAAACATCTACCGACTTTGAAATGATGTATGACTCAGCATTATTACTGGCAAGTTATGGCTTTTTAAGGGAAGCAGATGGTTTATATGAAGCATTATTAACACATTTACCAGATGAAGATCAACTTAAAATCGATCGTGCTAACACATTAATTGAACTAGGTGAAGAAGACCGAGCTTTAGATTATTTAAAATCAATCAAAAGAGGGAAAGTTGAATATGTACAAGCTTTACTTGTACAAGCAGATTATTACCAAATGATTGGTTTAAGTGAAACAGCGATTGAAAAGATTAAAGAAGCTTACGAGCTCGTGCCGAATGAGCCAATATTACAATTTGCTTATGCTGAATTATTGCTAGATGCTGGTCGATATGCGGAAGCTGCACGTTTTTATGAGAAATTATTAACGCAAGTGGAAGCAGTAGGGGACATTAATATTCATGCGCGTTTAGCTGAAACATATAGTGCAGGTGGTGCTTATGAGGAGGCATTGCCGTATTATGAAAAGAACTTAGAAAAACAACCGTCACCTGATGATTTATTTGGCATGTCATTTGCATTGTATCAACTTGGCCAAGCGAAAGACGCAGTAAAACATGTCAATGAGTTAATCGACATGGATCCTGATTATTACGCTGCCTATATGTTAAAAGGACAATGTTATTTAGCGTTAGAACAAAATGACAAAGCATATGAAGCCTTCCAAGCAGGCATTAAAAGAGATGCGTATGATAAAGCATTACACTTATCTGCTGGTAAATGTGCGCTTAAATTAGGGAATGTAGCAGCTGCAGAAGACCATTTAAGTGAAGCACTTGCTCTAGAACCAGACTATATTGAAGCTTTTATTACACTGGGATCTTTATACAATGAAACCGAACAAGACGAGGCGTTGCTCCAATTAACGGAACAAGCAGACATACATTTAGTAGAATTACCACTCATTCAAAGTTTTTTAGCTTATGCATATGAACGCATGGAAAATTATACAGAAGCATATACTAAGTATAAGATGGCGTACAACGAGATGCAGGAAGATCACGAGTTTTTACGTGCTTATGCTAATTTCCTAATTGAAGATGGTAAAAGAACAGAAGCTTTACCTGTTGTGAAAGCACTCGTTTTAGCGTATCCAGAAGACCAGTATTGGAGTGACTTTCTCGATGTAGAATCTTATGAGGAGGAATGACATGAAGGCGATGGTACCTGTCAATGTGAAAAAGGAATTTGTTCGTTGGTTTTTAAAAAATCATAAGTTAAAACGTCGTGAATGTGTATGGATTATGAATTATTTATTAAGTCACGATCAATTACTTGAAAATGTTCATTTTACAGATGAAGCACATTATTGCCCACGTTCAATGATTATTTCAACAACAAAATCGGAAGGTATTCCATTTCGTTTTTATAAAGGCAATTTAATGACAGCAGATGCCGAAAAAGCATTTCATGATTTACGCTTACATGATCGTGAAAAAATGTATGTGCAATTAAATTTTCCAAATAATTATGTTTGCCCTCAATATGCAAGCGTACGTGAGGAAAATCCATTTCTACCGACCTACTTACAAGTGAGTGAAGCGGATAAAAAGCTCGCTGCGCAACTCGTAGAAGAAAGTATCGAAACAATGACACGAGATCAATTACGAAAAAGTATAGATGAAGCACTAGACCAACAAGACAAAGAGAAGTTTTTAGCATTATCTAAACTGCTCAATGATTCAGTGCAACAATAAAAGTTGTATGGAAAACACTCTTTTCCATACAATTTTTTTATTGGAGAGGTCCAAGTTTTGTATTTATATAAGTTCATTTTTTGTCTTTAACATTGGATAAAATCCCTTACTGTATAGACTTTCTTGATTTTGAAAGTCGTTTTTGAAATGGATTTGACTGTTCGCGTGAATGATTCAACCATTCATCGAAATGATTCAATCATTCAAGAAAAGTATTCGCCGCTTATTGAAATCATTCGATCATTCACGACATTAATTCACCGTTCAGTTCAGTACTGACACTAAAATTCTTTAACTGAACGTATTTAGAAACTTTAGAGTTCCTATTCTATTTCTTGTGTTTGCAGAAGAGAATCATTCGTCGCTTATTGAAATCATTCGATCATTCATAGGAATAATCCGACGTTCGGCACTTGAACCCGCATTTTTTACTGATGAAATGACTAAACTATTCCGAAGGTGTCTAAAGCTGCTATAGTTAAATGTAAGCAACTGTAATCCCTTGTTCCAACGATTTTCACCTGTAAAACCGAGGTGGTATCCATTTTCCAAATGAGCAGTTGAACCTTTTATTTCACAATGACTTATACTGCTAACGAATTTTGGGGATGATAAGGTTATATGTAAATATTTTTTGAAAATTAAATTGGCGCTTCAAAGCAACTTTTGATAAACTAATGATGTGATTGCTTTTTAAGGGAGGGAAAGAATAGTGAACTGGAATGCAAAAGACATTGATACATATTTACAACAAAAAGATTATATTGATACATTGCTCGTCCCATTATTAAAAATTGAAACAACGCCAGAAGCGTTAAAAAATAGCGCCTCTTCTGCAGAATTTTTAATGCACTTATCGAACTTCATTGAAACACAGTTTAAAGGTCGTATGATGGTTTTACCGCCCGTCACGTATACACAATCGACAGATTTATCTGTGATGGCTGAAACCCTTGAAGTGGATTTTCGTCAATTATCGTTTAAACATATTTTTTATTTAACGACAGATCGCAATTGGACAAGCGAAGAAATAGCGGGTGAAATAATTTGGATTCCATCGATTCCGCTTGAAAGCATGGACCCTCAACTGCGTCAATCGATTATCGAAGACCAATTGCGCCAAGTACTGCCAACTTTGACGAAAAAATGGACGGAATAAAAAAGTTCCCATATTTCCAAAGAAAAATTCATGAATTGTTCACAAAGTAACAAAACCGTCACAAGTAAGATTGAATTTCCGAAGCGATTAAGCTATTATAGAAGTGTCCTAGTATTTACATTTAGCAAAAGTATGTCCGTGGGTTGGACTGACCTTTTAGTAAGAGGAGGGAAATCATGAGTAAGAATCGAGTGTCAAGGCGCCAATTTCTTAGCTACTCTATTATGGGTGTAGGTGGTTTTATGGCATCGGGAATGCTTATGCCAATGCTTCGCTTCGCAGTAGATCCTGTGTTGCAAAGTGCAGGTGAAGGCGATTACACACCAACACAACAAAAAGTAGCTGAATTAAGTGAAACGCCTGTCCGTGTAGACTTCACGATTAAAGACCGTAAAGACGGTTGGTATACGTCGGATGTGTCATACTCAGCATGGGTGTATAAAAGCGGCGACCAAATCGTTGCGTTATCACCAGTTTGTAAACACCTTGGTTGTACAGTAAACTGGGGTGGCGATAAAAACCATCCAGATCAATTCTTTTGCCCTTGCCACGCAGGACGTTATGAAAAGAACGGAAAGCAAGTTCAAGGTACGCCACCAATTGGCCCACTAGACGAGTATCTAGTAACGGAAAAAGATGGTTTTGTTTATTTAGGAGCAACAACGCCTAACACATTAGTTTAAAAAAATTGTAAGGGGGTACGACCGAAGTGCTGAATAAAATTTATGACTGGGTTGATGAACGGTTGGATATCACCCCAATTTGGCGCGATATCGCTGACCACGAAGTACCTGAGCACGTAAACCCTGCACATCATTTCTCTGCATTCATTTATTGTTTTGGTGGCTTAACGTTCTTCGTTACAGTAATCCAAATTTTATCTGGTATGTTCTTAACAATGTACTACACGCCAGACATTGAAAATGCTTGGAAATCTGTATACTACCTACAAAATGATGTAGCATACGGTGAGATTGTGCGTGGGATGCATCACTGGGGAGCTTCTCTAGTAATTGTTATGATGTTCCTACATACATTACGTGTATTCTTCACAGGCTCATACAAAAAACCTCGTGAACTTAACTGGATCGTTGGGGTATTAATTTTTGTAGTCATGCTTGGATTAGGATTTACAGGATACTTATTACCATGGGATATGAAAGCACTGTTTGCTACGAAAGTAGGAATCGAGATTGCAGCATCTGTACCATTTATTGGAGAACAAATTAAAATTCTACTAGCTGGTGACGCTGAAATTTTAGGTGCGCAAACATTAACTCGCTTCTTTGCGATACATGTTTTCTTCCTACCTGCCGCATTGCTTGGGTTGCTTGGGGCACACTTTGTCTTCATTCGTAGACAAGGTATTTCTGGACCACTATAAGATTAATAACTGTCCATTGAATTTATAAAGGAGGGAACATTATGCAACGCGGAAAAGGGATGAAGTTTGTCGGAGATTCACGTATTAAGGCTTCTAACAGAATGCCCAACGTGCCGAAAGACTACTCAGAATACCCTGGGAAAACAGAAGCATTCTATCCAAACTTTTTATTAAAAGAATGGTTAGTAGGTGCGGTTTTCCTAATCGGATATTTAGTGTTAACTGTAGCACATCCAGCTCCACTTGAGCGTCAAGCGGATCCTACAGATACAATGTATACACCAGTGCCAGACTGGTACTTCTTATCGATGTATCAATTATTAAAATACTCGTTTGCATCTGGACCATGGAACGTTGTAGGTGCGATTATTATGCCAGGATTGGCAATTGGAGCACTGATGCTTGTACCATTTATGGATACATCAAAAGAGCGTCGTCCTATTAAACGTCCATTACCAACTGCATTTATGTTACTTGCGGTATCTGCACTTGTTTACTTAACTTGGGAATCTGTTGTGAACCATGACTGGGAAGCACAAAAAATCCAAGGCGCAATCGTGGAAGAAGCCGAATTCGATGTGGATGCAGAAGGGTACCAAGTGTACTTGGGTTCTTCTTGTATTAGCTGTCACGGTGACTCATTTGAAGGTGGTCTAGGACCGTCTTTAGCAGGCACTGGTTTATCAGCTGAGGAAATCATTGAGATCGCTGAAAACGGTCAGGGTGGAATGCCAGGTGGAACTTTTGAAGGTTCTGCTGAAGAATTAGAAGAATTAGCCCAATTCATTTCAGAATTAGAATAAGCATAAAAGAGCCAGATTTCTGGCTCTTTTTTTTTCTAAGTCATACAACATTTAAGGGAGAAGTACATGAGATCACTAATGATGCAATTATGGATGATTTTATCGCATAAATCATTTTTATGGTTACTTTTACTCGTTAACATCGGTGGCACGGTTTACGGCTATATTTGGTACAAGTGGCAACTTGAAATTACGGAACCGATATTTTGGATTTTCGTTCCAGATAGTCCGACTGCAAGTCTATTTTTTTGTATTGCAATTTTTGGATGGCTTCTCAATCGTAATTTTAAATTAATGGAAGCGTTAGCACTAATTACGCTTGTTAAATACGGGTTATGGGCAGTCGTCATGAATTATTTAACATTATTTGAAACGGGTTCAATCGGTTGGATTGGTTGGATGTTAGTCGCATCGCATTTTTTAATGGCTGTTCAAGCGATTTTATATATTCCGTTATATAAATTTACTTTTGTTCATATTGCAATTGCCGCAATTTGGACACTGCATAATGACGTCATTGACTATGTTTTTGGACAGATGCCAATTTATGGAGATTTAATGAAGTATATGCCACAAATCGGTTATTTCACATTCTGGTTATCTATTGCCTGTATTACAATTGCTTATTTTGCATGGAAAAAACAGCTTACGATGCAACCTTTTAAATCATAAAACGTTTATTTTAGTAGTATAATGTTAAAAAGTTGCGAAAGAAATAAAGACCATATAAAATGATGGTAAGATAGAAAGGGGAGCATCAATGGGAACTACAATTTTATATTTAATATTAATTATGTTGTTACCACTTTATGCACAGTTTAAAGTAAAAAGTACGTACAATCGCTATTCAAAAGTACGTTCAACTTCAGGAATGACTGGTGCGCAAGTAGCAAGACGTATTTTAGATGAGAATGGTTTACATGACGTGAAAGTCGTACAAAGTGATGGTTTTTTAAGTGACCATTACAATCCAATGACAAAAACAGTAGCATTATCACCACATAACTATAGTGAAGCTTCAGTTGCAGGGACAGCCGTTGCAGCCCATGAAGTCGGACACGCAATTCAAGACCAACAAGCTTATGCATTTATGCGTTTCCGTCACAAAATGGTACCTGCAGTAAACTTAACTTCAAATGCTTCATGGATTTTCATTATGATCGGTATTTTTGCATCTCAAACATTTTTAGGTATCGGTATTGCGATGATGGCGATTGGGGTTGTATTCCAACTTGTTACATTACCTGTTGAGTTTGATGCATCCAACCGTGCAATGGATCAAATCGTGCAGTTGAATATTATTAATACTGAAGAAGAACGCCATGCGAAAAAAGTATTAAGCGCAGCGGCGATGACATATGTTGCAGCAGCAGCTGTAGCTGTATTAGAACTTGTGCGTCTAGTTTTAATTTTCACTGGTAGAGGCGACGACTAATAAAAGTGCCCAATTGTCTTTTTGAGACAATCGGCACTTTTTTCTTTTTGAAAAAACAGAAATAAACTCTTTGACATTCGGCGGATAAATGAATACGATTGAAAAGAAGGAGTTGACGGGATTGGAACAAGAAATGTCTTTAAAAGAAGCGCAGAATCAGGTTGATACATACATAAATGGTTTTAAAGAAGGTTATTTTCCACCGATGGAATTATTGGCACGCCTCACGGAAGAGCTAGGCGAGTTATCAAGAGAAGTACAACATGTTTACGGCATGAAAAAGAAAAAATCAACAGAGGCCGTACGTTCATTAGAAGAAGAAACGGGAGACTTATTTTTCGTCTTAATTTGTTTTGCAAATCAACAAGGCATTAGTCTAGAACAAGCCTTACAAAAAGTCATGGCAAAATTTCAAGAACGAGATCAAGATCGTTGGACGAAAAAGGGGGATTCACAATGATTAAAGTAGTTGTAGCAGGTGCGAGAGGGCGAATGGGAACGGCAGCAATTGAAGCCATTCGTAAATCACAAGATATTGAAGTTGTAGCGATTTTAGATTATAAATACGAAGGTTTATTTTTACAAAATGGTCAAGTAGTTGAACAAGAGGAAGGCATTCCAATTTATACCGATTTAAAAACAATTGCTGATGAAAAAAAACCGCAAGTTTTATTAGATTTAACCGTGCCTTCTGTCGTCTATGGGCATATGGAAGAAGCAATTTCCTATGGTATCCGTCCAGTTGTGGGAACTTCAGGCTTAACAGCGGAATTAATTGAACAATTAAATGTCGAAGCGAAAAATAAAAAAGTCGGCGGAATTATTGCACCGAATTTTTCAATAGGTGCGGTATTAATGATGAAATTTTCGCAAATGGCAGCACGCTATTTAGATGATATTGAAATTATTGAACTACATCATAATCAAAAAGTGGATGCACCTTCAGGAACAGCGATGAAAACGGCAGAAATGATTGATCAAGTACGAGGATCAAAATCACAAGGGCATCCGCATGAAAAAGAATTAATAACAGGTGCAAGAGGTGCTGATTACAACGGGATGAAATTGCATAGTGTTCGTTTACCAGGTTTACTCGCTCACCAACAAGTATTATTAGGTGGCGAAGGGGAAGTATTGACATTACGACATGATTCGTTTAACCGTGATTCATTCATGCCTGGTGTATTAATGGCGATTCGTGAAGTGATGCAGCAAGACGAACTGGTTTATGGTTTAGAAAACATTATCGATTAATATACTATGATTGAAAAGGAAAGTGTAGTGTGAAAGGGTGGTCGTATTGGAAAAATTGAAGATTGGTGTCATTTGCTACCCTTCATTAGGTGGTTCAGGTGTTGTGGCAACAGAGTTAGGGAAGATGATGGCGAAAAGAGGGCATGAGGTGCATTTTATTACGTCTAGTAAGCCGTTTCGCTTGTCTGATCATGAAGACCGTATTTATTTTCATGAAGTGACAATCGAAGGATATGCAGTCTTTAAATACCCTCCATATGATATTGCATTAGCAAATCAAATTGCACATGTAATTGAAACGGAACAGCTCAATTTACTACATGTTCATTACGCAATGCCACATGCAGTATCAGCAGCACTAGGGAAAGATATGGCAAACTCTAATATTGGGATTATTACAACACTCCACGGCACTGATGTTACGGTACTCGGCTATGACAAAGGTCTTCGCAATACAGTGAAGTATGGAATTGAAAAATCTACGATTGTGACAGCGGTTTCTGAATCTTTAAAAGAAGATACCGAAAAGTTAATCGGGCCTAATAAAAAAATTACAACGGTTTATAATTTTATTGATGAGAAAAAATATCGTCCACATGAAGCACCTTGTTTAAAAGAACAATTAGGGATTTCTGAAGACGAAAAAGTACTTATTCATATATCTAATTTTAGAAAAGTAAAAAATATACCTGATGTAGTGAAAAGTTTCCAATTAGTTAAAGAGAAATTTGCTGCAAAATTATTATTAGTTGGGGATGGTCCAGAATTACAATCGATTCAGCAATTGGTCATCGAAAATCAATTAGAAGAAGATGTTATTTTTACTGGAAAACGAGATGATTTAACAGATTTACTCTCAATTAGTGATCTCATGTTCCATTTATCCGAAAAAGAAGCATTTGGACTCGTCTTACTAGAAGCAATGGCTTGTGGAGTGCCTTCTGTTGCAACGAATCGAGGCGGTATTCCAGAAGTCGTTGTAGATGGTGGAAATGGCTATTTAGTAGAGCTCAATGATGTTGAGTTAGCAAGTGAGCTTGCTATTAAGCTTCTGGAGGATGATGAATTAAGACAACGCTTTATAAAAAATGGCTTTAAAACAGTGCGTGAAAAGTTTAATTCCCAAAAGATTGTTGAACAATATGAAGCGTTATATTATGAGGCAGCTGATTTATCTTGAAACAGCAATTCGGAACTACTCAAAGTCAAAAATTGTTGAAATTATTGGAAGAACATGGTCATGAAGCGGTTTATGTAGGGGGAGCAGTACGGGATTTTTTACTCGGAAAAACAGCGGATGACTATGATATTGCCACTTCAGCTACGCCAAATGAAGTGAAGGAAATATTTCCGAATACAGTTGATATCGGCATAGAACACGGGACGATTTTAGTGCTGTTAGAGGGTGCTCAGTTTGAAGTGACGACCTTTAGAGGACCGAATGCTGAACTTGGGCTTAACACTCTTGAAGAAGATTTGCGCCATAGAGATTTTACAATGAATGCCTTGGCGATGACAAAAGATGGTGAGCTCGTTGATTTTGTAAATGGAGCAGCAGATTTAAAGATGGGAGTGCTTCGCGCGGTTGACGAGCCTATCGACCGTGTTACAGAAGATCCGTTAAGAATTATTCGAGCAATTCGCTTTAGCGCAGCATTGAATTTAGAAATAGAACCAAAGACATTAAAAGCGATGGTTCTCAAAGCGCCAACGCTAGAAAATGTAGCTGTCGAACGAGTGAAGAAAGAATTTGATAAGTTATTTGTGACGGAGTTTTTATTGGAAGCTTTTCCTTATGCGGAAGCGATTAAGTTAGTAGACATTTTTCCTTTTCCACGGTCCAACCCATCTTTATTAACTGCTTGTTTACCATTTAAAACAGTTTATGAAGGTTGGGCTTACATCATGTTAGCTGGAAAGTATGGAGCGCACGAAATCGCAAAAGTTTATAAGCTTTCCAATGATGAAAAACAGTATTTAACGCAAGTAGAAGGAGCTGTAAACATTAGGTTAAAGAGTGACTTTACAATCGATGCTCTTTATCACTATACATCGTCATCTTTATTTATGGCGGAAAAATTTTTGGCTGCGATGCAAAAACAAATAAATTATCGAACACAGGAAGACTTTGAAGCTTTAAGACAACAATTGCCTATTCACTCTAAAAAAGATTTAGTTGTAGATGGGCAATTATTAATGAAGTGGGTAAATGAACCACAAGGACGTTGGATTGGTGAATGGATGTCTAAAATTGAATATGCAGTTTTACACAGACAATGTGAAAATGATGAAACTGCGATAAGGGAATGGTTTATACATGACTTTAAAAAATAATATTTTGAAAAAATTATTAGCTGCCAATGGTGTCGCTATTTCAGGTCAAGACCTAGCAGATGAGTTTCAAGTATCCAGAACGGCAATTTGGAAAGCAATGAAAGCACTAGAAGAAGAAGGGTACCAAATTCAATCGGTGCGCAAAATTGGCTATTCATTAGAAGAAAATAAGGATACGGTTACGGCTCCACATATTCAGCACTTTTTGAAGGCAAGCACTTACGGTAAAGTAATCCATCATTATGACTCCCTGGACACTACGCAAAGAGTTGCACATCAATTGGCGAGCGAAGGGGCTACGGATGGTACTCTTGTTATTGCGGAAGAACAATTACAAGGGAAAGGGCGTATGGCACGTCCCTGGGCTTCTAGCGCATCTAAAGGCATCTGGATGAGTTTAATCATTAAGCCGACTCTAACGCCGCAACAAGCCCCCCAATTGACATTGGTAGCTGCGGTAAGTATTGTACGAGCAATTGAATCCGTATGCAAGATTCGTCCAGTGATTAAATGGCCAAATGATTTATTGTTAAACGGCAAGAAAATTACTGGTATTTTAACAGAATTACAAGCTGAACCTGACATAGTGAAAGCGATTATTATAGGGATGGGCATTAATGTTAATCAAGATCGTAGTGATTTTCCAGAAGAATTGGCAGAAATTGCAACATCATTAAAAATTGAAAGTGGTCAAACTTTTAATCGTTCTGAACTAGTTGCAGCCGTGTTAGAACATTTTGAACAGTTGACAACTGTTTATTTAACAGAAGGATTTAATCCGATTAAAACGCTTTGGGAAAGCTACTCGAATACAATTGGCAAATCTATTCGAGTTGTCATGTTACACGAAATTGCTGAGGGTCAAGCAGTCGGGATTACGGAAGAAGGCATGCTCCAATTAAAACAACAAGACGGCTCCATTCGCCTTGTTTATTCAGGAGATATTGAATTGAAAGAATAGAAGAAGTCTCATATAGGCTTCTTTTTCTTTTGGAGAATAATAAGAATTCATATACATTTTTATCTGTTTTGTGGTATGATGTTTTTTGTAGGGCGGTATCATGTTGAGCTGCACCAACGAATAATCACTCAATTTTATACAAGTTCCATTTGGTCTGCCTTGATCTTAAATAAAAGACAGGGACGGAGGAAACCATACGTAAACACGCAATCCTTCTGTCCATTTTTGATGACAGAAGTTTTTTTATGTTCATTCAACTAAAAACGAATAGCGACGCTTAAATTGGTATTAAAAATGATCGACTTATTCGTCAACATCATAGATTTTTCTAAGTAGAATGATTCAAATTTAAAATTCTAGATGTATGTAAGTTGAGCGTGCTGAATTGGTTTTTTTCCCTGGGAAGGAGAAAAAAGTGAAAACAACGAGCCAGTTTTTAAAAATGAAACGAGAAAGTGAAAAAGTTGTTATGTTAACAGCTTATGATTATCCAACAGCTGTGTTTGCAGAACAAGCAGATGTCGATGTGATTTTAGTAGGAGATTCTTTAGGGATGGTTGTACTTGGTTATGATTCGACAGTACCTGTGACTGTGGCGGATATGATTTATCATGGAAAAGCGGTACGAAGAGGTGCAAAAGATACGTTTGTCGTAGTCGATATGCCTTTTGGATCTTATCACCTTTCATCAGAACAAACATTGAAAACAGCGATTCAAATGTTTCAAGAAACAAACGCCAATGCTTTGAAATTAGAAGGGTCTGGCGAAGTTATTGAAAAAATTAGCTTATTAACGAATGCAGGTATTCCAGTCGTTGCACATTTAGGATTACTCCCCCAACATGCCAATGTCATTGGAGGTTATAAAGTACAAGGCAAAACTGCTGAAAGTGCTAGACAATTATTGGAAGACGCTAAAGAAGTTGAAGCAGCAGGCGCATGTATGCTTGTCGTAGAATGCATTCCGCATCAATTAGCTGAACAATTATCGAAAGCGCTTACAATACCGGTAATCGGCATCGGTGCTGGAAAAGATGTAGATGGGCAGGTATTGGTGTTCCATGACGTTGTACAATACGGAACGCATCATATTCCAAAATTCGTAAAGCAATATGCGAATGTTGGCGGGGCAATTCATGAAGGTATCAATCAATATGTCAAAGAAGTAAAAAATGGACAATTTCCAAGTGAACAACATCAGTTTACAATGCAAGCAGAAGAGCTAGATGGGTTATATGGGTATAGTCAAAAGTGAGGAACGAATAATGAACGTAGTATTAACGATTGAACAATTAAGGAATGAATTAAACGTATATAGATTAAAAGAACAAACAATTGGCTTTGTACCGACGATGGGCTATTTACATGAAGGACATTTATCGTTAGTCGAAGCAGCAAGAAAAGAAAATGATATTGTTGTGATGAGTATTTTTGTTAATCCAACACAGTTTGGACCAGGAGAAGATTACGCGTCTTATCCAAGGGATTCTGAGCGAGACATCGTACTTGCGAAAGAAGCAGGTGTAGACTTCATTTTTATGCCGTCTGTTGAAGAAATGTATCCGCAAAAAGGAACAATTCAAATTGTTCCTGGTGCACAAAAGAATGTTCTATGTGGAATTTCTAGACCGACGCATTTCGATGGGGTATTGACAGTTGTTTTAAAATTATTGAATATCGTTCAACCTACAAATGTTTATTTTGGTATGAAAGATGCACAACAGCTTGCGATTATTGAAACCTTTGTAGAAGATTTTAATGTACCGACAATAGTTCGAAGAGTGCCAACAGTACGTGAAGAAAGCGGATTGGCAAAAAGCTCACGCAATGTCAATTTAACAACTACTGAACATGAACAGGCATCTGTTTTATATAAAGCATTATCAGTTGGAAAAGCAATTTTTCTACAAACGAAAGATCTTGATGAAACAGAAACTTTTGTAAAAGAAGTAATTAAAAGTTCGAGTAAAGGTGAAATTGACTATGTTCAATTATTGGACTATCCATCTTTACAACCGATTACAGAACAGACGACAGAAGTGTTAATTGCTTGTGCAGTTCAATTTTCAAAAGCAAGATTAATCGACAATATTATTTTTAATTTAAAGGATGAGTAAAATGTATCGAACGATGATGAATAGTAAATTGCACCGAGCTACGATTACAGAAGCAGATTTGAACTATGTCGGCAGCATTACGATTGATGAAGCATTATTAGAGCGAGCAAATATGTACCCGAATGAAAAAGTACAAATTGTGAACAATCATAATGGTGCGCGTTTTGAAACATATATTATTGCGGGACCAAGAAATAGTGGAGTAATTTGTGTCAACGGTGCAGCTGCTAGGCTTGTACAAAAAGGTGATACAATTATTATTATGTCTTATGTGCAAATGGAAGATGAGGCAGCTAGAAAACATCAGCCAACCGTATTACTATTAAATGAAAACAATCAAGTTGTTGAAGAATTTACCGAACGTCCAGCAATGACTTATTAATTTTTGCATAAACAAAAAGCCCTTTAAGTGTGCTACGCTTATAAAGGGCTTTTTTCAGTCGAACTTTCGAGAGATAAAATACTCTGATTAATCATCCACTCTTTCATTTCATTTGCAGTTAGCGGCTTACTATAATAATAACCTTGCATAATTTCACAACCGAGTGCTGTTAGCGTGTCAATTTGCTCTTTTTCTTCGACACCTTCTGCAATAACATCTAATGATAATGCAGATGCCATCGTTAAAATGGCTTGAATAATAGCTCGTTTTTGTTTTCGGTCTAAATCGTTGGCAAATAACCGATCTAATTTAATTGCATTTAATGGAATTTGATCAAGTACACCAATGGAAGAATAGCCAACACCAAAATCATCTAATGAGACACGCACACCTAGTTTTTGAATTTCTTTTAATTGTTTACGTACATTGTCTACATCATGTAAGACGATTGATTCTGTAATTTCTAGTTCCAGTAGTTCAGGTTGTACATGAGTTGTTTCTAAAGTGTGCTGTACAATATTGACCAAGTTACCTGGTTGGAATATTTTTGTAGACAAATTGACCGAGATTGGCTGGTGTACTCCTTTATTATGCCACGACTTTGCTTGTCGACTTGCTTCGTCCAAAATCCACACAGTAATTGGATTAATAGCACTTGTTTCTTCAGCGATCGGAATAAATTCCGCAGGTGAAATCAAGCCAAACTTAGGATGTTGCCATCTTAAGAGTGCTTCAAATCCATACAATGTATCTGTTTTGGTATGCCATTTTGGTTGGTACGTTAGGAAAAACTCTTCATTTTTTAAGGCAGTTTGAATATCACGTGTTAACTGCATGCGTCTCGTTTCTTTTAAGCCAATTTCCTCGCTATAAAACTTCAAACGATTTTTACCAAGTTTTTTGGCATAATACATCGCGGTATCAGCTTGTCTTAGTAAAGTAGAAGGATTATTTGCATCAATTGTACCTAAACTTAAACCGATGCTTCCCGTTGTATAAATTTCATGTTCTTCAAGTAAGTAAGGCTTTTGCATCGCACTTAATATTTCATTTGCCAGTTTTTCCAATTCTTTACGGTTAAGATTTTCAGTGACGAGTAGAAATTCATCCCCTCCAATTCTGAAAACCTTGCCTTGTCTTTCGAAAGTTAGCAATCGTGCCGCAATCGTCTTAATTAATAAATCACCAACGTCATGACCTAAAGTATCATTAATAATTTTAAAACGATCTAAATCTAAAAATAACACGCCTACTGCTGTCTCTCCAGAATGATTAGAGAAAAAACGATTCATATCATGACGGTTAGATAATCCAGTGAGCGGGTCTTCATAGGCCATTTTCTCATATTGGTTTCGATCAAATAGCATGGCTCCCCATGATATGAATAAAATAATAATAATCGTCAATGTGACACCGTAAAGCAAGAACATATCAATGCCAAAATCCGTCAATTCAATTGGTGTTGGTGAGTAAAAGATCGCGGCTTTCATACCCGTATAATGCATACCAGCAATGGCAATCCCCATTGTAGTTGCTGACAGCCATTTTTCTAAACTAATCACTGACTTATCTCGGTAACGAATAAAGAGAAAAGATGCTGCATAAGAAGCAATAAAAGCAATCGCAATGGATAAAATTAAATACCCGTTATCATACGTCATTTCTACAGGCATTTTCATCGCACTCATTCCGATATAATGCATGGCAACAATTCCGCTGGCCATGAAAAAGCCACCAAGTATAATTTTTAGCATATGGACTTGTTGCGGCATCGTAATATAAAAAGCAATGAATGAAGCTGTGATACTTGCTAGTACTGAAATCAATGTCAATGGAATATCGTATTCAACTTTGACCCCTAAATTGAAGGATAGCATCCCGATAAAATGAAAAGCCCAAATGCCATTCCCCATAACAATTGCTCCAGCTACAAGCCAGAAAAATCTTTGTTTCCCTTTGGTGTAAGATATTCTAGAAGTAATATTTAAACCCGCAAAAGCGGCTAAGATTGCAATAATAACAGATAAAATGACAACATAATAATTGTAAGTACCTTCGATATACATAGTGAATATTTCGCCTCCTTGCTAAGAATTTAATGTTTTAGGCGGAAGAGCCCATTTTTTTTAAAAAAAGAATGAAAATTTTATATAGATAGCTAAAAAGAAGGGCGTATAAAGTATATCATACAATAGTTTCTCTGAACAAAAACTGAACATCTTATAATGAACTTTATGAAAAGGTGTCTTTTGAACTATCTTATAATTTTATCTAACTATTTGTTGGATAAAAAACGAAAGTCATGTAAAAACTTTGACCACTTCATGATTGATATATTAAGATGAAAATTTGTTTGAAAACGATTAGAATATGCTATAATTTTTATAGCATTGAAAATAGGAAGTTGTGATGGAATGGATAAAAAAACGTATGCGGTTGTTGATTTAGAAACGACAGGTCATTCTTCAGCAAAGGGCGATCGGATTATTGAAATCGCAATCGTCTTATTAAAAAATGGAGAAGTGACAAAACGTTATAGCCGCTTTGTCAATCCGATGCAGGAAATTCCGCCATTTATTCAAAAACTAACAAATATAACCGCTGTAGAAGTGGAATCAGCTCCAACTTTTGAAGAGATTGCAGAAGAAGTGCGCTCTTTATTGGAAGGGACGGTTTTCGTTGCACATAATACATCATTTGATTTACCTTTTTTGCAACAAGAATTTAGGCGATGTGGCATCCGACCTTGGGAAGGACAACAAATCGATACAGTTGAACTATCAAAAATTGTATTTCCGATGTTTCCAAGCTATCGTTTACAAGATATAGCTGAATTATTAGGGATTGTACTTCCTTCTGCACATCGGGCGACTGATGACGCGGAAGCGACAGCAAACTTATACGTATATTGTGTTGAAAAATTAAAAACTTTACCATTGAAAACCTTGGAGTTATTGCATGCGAAATCATTTCATTTAAAATCTGATTTAGCAGGTCTTTTTTATGCGGTTTTAAAAGAAGTGAGAAGTACGAATCGGCAAGATCAGACGGCTATTTTTCGAGGCATTCCTTACCGTCTAATTGAGCAAAATAACAGAACGAATTGGAATTCTTTAAATTATCCAAGTACTGATAAAGCCAAGGAAGAGTTATTGAAACAAGTATTCAAACCTTTTGAAAAACGTACGAGTCAATTCCAATTAATGGATACTGTTTGGGAAGCTTTACAACACCAACAAGAGATTGCTGCTGAAGCCCCAACAGGTATAGGAAAGACTATAGGTTATTTACTACCAGCCGTCTTACATGCACAAGCCGAAAAACGACCGGTCATTATTAGCACGTATACGAATCACCTTGTTGATAAAATAGCGGACAGTGAACTCAAAAAAGTAGCTGAACTATTAAATACACCAATTTCATTTACCATTTTAAAAGGGCGAGAACAATACATTTCATTGAAAAAATTTCAAGAGCTATTAATCATACGTCCTCAGTCTTATGACGAATTATTTACGATGATGCAAATTCTCGTTTGGTTAACTGAAACGACGACAGGAGATTTAAGTGAGTTAACTGCAACAGGTGGTGGACAATTATTAATTGAACGCATTCGTAATCGTTCTTATGAGTTGACGAAAGAAGAATTAGCAGCGGATTATTTTACGAAGCATATGGCGATGGCGAAAACATCGACCGTTGTTTTAACGAATCATGCGATGTTGTTAAATGACGTGCAGCGCCGCAACAAACTATTTGCCGAAAGTAGTGGCATTATTGTGGATGAAGCACACCAACTTGTCCATACATCTTTAAGTTTAAAGAAAACCGTTTTTTCTTACACTTCATGGAAATATGTGCTCGGTCAGTTAAGTGCAATGGGCGATGAAGATGTGTTACCAATGATGCTACATTTATTGAGAAAATTTGCGGTTTTTTCTGTCCAACAACCATTGGCGAGCGCCGAAGAACGGCTCGTAGAACATTTTGATAAAGTATGTGAGCTACTAGCAAGATATAACTTACCACAACATCAATATGGTACGAGAAGTTCTTATTTACTAGAAGCGTATACGGACAATCGCCAACATTTCCATCTTGTAGCCAAAGATTTAAGCAAGTATTTACAAATTTTAACGTCAGTGACAGAAAAATTGAAAGCATTTGAGCATGAGTTTTCCAAAAAAGAATTGGCGTATTTAGCAGAATGGCAATATTGGGTAGATGAATTAGCGATTAAAGCAAGTGAGTGGGTAGAAGTCTTTTTAGAAGTACAAGACGAATACCATGCGGTATGGGTAGAACGTGATGAAAGAAGTTTACCGAGCAGTTTATTAGCGGTGAAACAATCATTGGATAGTGCTGCAATTGTCCGTGAATTGGTTACCGTTTTAAATCAACATCAGATCGGCATTGTCTGGACTTCTGGAACATTGCAAGTTGGGAAGTACGACCATTATATTCCGAATTTATTAGGATTCTCAGAGCATATGCCCGTTCATGTTTTTGAAGCACCACCATCTTTTTATGAAGGTGCAAAATTATATATTGTAAAGGATATGCCTGATATTCAAGAAGTGCCGCAATCGATTTATATTGAGGAAGTTGCCAATGCAATCGTCAGTGCAACATTAGCAACTTCGGGGCGATTATTCGTACTTTTTACGTCAAAAGATATGTTAAGAAAAACGTATGAATTAATTGTAGATAGTGAACAACTTGAAGAATATATGTTACTCGCACAAGGCATTACGAGCGGTAGCCGCCTGAAATTATTAAAGTCATTCGGTCAATTTGGTCAATCAGTATTATTTGGAACGAGTAGTTTTTGGGAAGGCGTAGACATTCCAGGAGATGCTTTATCTGCAGTGATTGTCGTGCGTTTACCATTTACTTCTCCTGAAGAACCGATTTACAAAGCGAGAATTGATCAAATGAAGAAAAATGGTGAAAATGCTTTTGACACATACGCTTTACCCGAAGCGATTATGCGTATGCGACAAGGCTTTGGTCGCTTAATTCGAAAATCGGATGATCAAGGCGCTTTCATCGTTTTGGATCGTCGAATTGATACGAAATCCTATGGTAAACAATTTATCGAAGCGTTACCAGAAATTGAAGTGAAAAATGTTCCATTACTAGAGATGGTGAAAGAGCTCGAAAGTTGTTATAATAAACGTATGTAGTTGTGAAATTGGAAATGAGCAGGAAGTGACAAAAAGTGCTAAATTGGGTAAAATTTATATCAGCCTTTTTATTGACACTCATTACTGTGATTGTAATTTTCATCTTCGTTAATGCTTACAAACCAATTGGTGATTTAAAGGAATGGGCGGAAAATGAAGTACGGCGAACACAGCAAGTTGAAACTGTTTATGATGTTCAACCATATCAAGGTACATCATCGCTTGTAACTGTATTTGGTAAAAATGATACGGGTGAAAACATCGCTGTTTTTGTGGCAAAAACAGGCGAACAACAAAGTCAGTATAAAGAAGTGAAATTAGCGGATGGTATTACGGCAGAAGATGCCATGGAAGCTGTGAAGAAAGATCAAAAGGTCGATAAAGTCCTCCATGTTTTATTAGGAATGGAAAAAGACCAACCCATATGGGAAGTCGCTTTTAAAAATCAAAATGGCAAGTTGAATTATATGTACTTGAATTTTGAGAATGGCGATTGGACAAAGAAAATTTTGAATTTGTAAGGGGAGAGTCAATTGGAATATCGCTTAGCTAAAAGAGTCAACACATTAACACCATCAACTACTTTAGCCATTACAGCAAAAGCAAAAGAAATGCGTGCTGCAGGAATCGATGTCATCGGGTTAGGAGCAGGAGAACCTGATTACAATACGCCTGAAAATATTTTACATGCTGCAACAAAATCTATGCGAGAAGGGCATACAAAATATACACCTTCTGGAGGACTTGTAGAATTAAAAGATGCCATCATCGAAAAAATGGAGCGCGATCATCAATTGTCTTACAAGCGTAATGAAATTATGGTTGGCATCGGTGCAAAGCATGTTTTATACACTTTATTCCAAGTGTTATTAGATGATGGGGACGAAGTGATTATTCCATCGCCTTATTGGGTCAGTTATCCTGAACAAGTAAAGCTTGCTGGTGGTGTTCCAGTTTATATCGAGGGAACAGCAGCGAATGATTTTAAAGTAACTGGAGCTCAAGTCGAAGCTGCTATTACTGAAAAAACAAAAGCGATTATTTTAAACTCTCCTGGAAATCCAACAGGAATGATTTATTCAAAAGAAGCTTTAGCAGAAATTGTTGACGTATGTGAGCGAAAAGATATTTTAATTGTTTCAGATGAAATTTATGAAAAATTGATTTATGGTGGACGTCAACATATTTCACCAGCACAACTGTCTGAAGATGCGAAAAAACGTACATTAATTATTAATGGTGTGTCGAAATCGCATTCTATGACAGGTTGGAGAATTGGCTATATCGCAGGTGACGCAACGATTGTGAAAGCGATGACGGATTTAGCGAGTCATTCGACTTCAAATCCGACAACTACTTCTCAGTATGCTGCAATCGAAGCGTATAATGGTCCACAAGATGCAGTTGAAACGATGCGTCAAGACTTTGAAGAGCGTTTGGAAAAGATTTATCCACAACTTCAAGCAATCCCAGGATTTAATGTGATAAAACCTGAAGGTGCATTTTATTTCTTACCTGAAGTTTCTGAAGCAATGGCAATGACGGGATTTGAAAGTGTAGATGCATTTGCCGACGCTTTATTAGAAGAAGCGCAAGTTGCTGTTATTCCAGGATCGGGCTTTGGTGCACCGACGACGATTCGATTATCTTATGCAACTTCGATTGATTTATTTGAAGAAAGCATTCGCCGAATTGAAAAGTTTGTAAAAGAACACAAACAGCACTAAAATAGAGAATGAAAATATTATGATAGAATGACCCGGAGGTACTTATGAAAACAATTATGATTCACGAAATGGCAAACCATGTAGGAGAAACAGTTCGCATTGGCGCATGGTTAGCAAATAAACGTTCAAGCGGTAAAATTGCATTTTTACAATTACGTGATGGCTCAGGCTTTGTGCAAGGAGTAGTCGTTAAAGAAGAAGTTGGAGAAGAGATTTTCCAAAAAGCACGTCATATTTCTCAAGAAACATCGCTATATGTGACAGCGCAAGTTGTTGAAGATGAGCGTTCTTCATTCGGTTATGAATTACAAGTTTCTGACGTTGAAATTATTAAAGAAGCGGTGGATTTCCCGATTACACCGAAAAATCATGGTGTTGACTTCTTAATGGATAACCGTCATTTATGGTTACGTTCTCGTAAACAACATGCGGTTATGAAAATTCGTAATGAAATTATTCGTGCGACATATGAATTTTTCCAAATGAATGGCTTCGTTAAAATTGACCCACCTATTTTAACAGGTTCAGCACCTGAAGGGACATCAGAGTTATTCGAAACAAAATACTTTGATGAAAATGCGTATTTATCACAATCTGGTCAATTATATATGGAAGCTGCGGCAATGGCTTTAGGAAAAGTGTTTTCATTCGGACCTACTTTCCGCGCAGAAAAGTCAAGCACACGCCGTCATTTAATTGAGTTCTGGATGATTGAACCAGAAATGGCATTTGTAGAACATGAAGAGAGCTTAGAAGTGCAAGAGCAATATGTGACACATCTTGTTCAATCAGTTCTTGAAAACTGTCCCTTAGAATTAGAGCGTCTCGGTCGCGACCTTTCTAAATTGGAAAAAATTCAAGCGCCATTCCCACGTGTTACATATGATGAGGCAATTGAATTTTTACATGAGCAAGGCTTTGATGACATCAAGTGGGGTGACGATTTCGGTGCACCACATGAAACGGCAATTGCAGAGCACCATGAAATGCCAGTATTTATCGTAAACTACCCAATTGGTATTAAACCATTCTATATGCAACCACATCCAGAGCGTGATGACGTTGTATTATGTGCAGATTTAATTGCTCCAGAAGGTTACGGTGAAATTATTGGTGGTTCAGAACGTATTTACGATTATGAATTAATGAAAAAACGTATCGAAGAACATAACTTAGATGTAGATGCTTACCAATGGTATTTAGAGCTGTCTAAATACGGTGCGGTTCCGCATTCAGGATTTGGTTTAGGCTTAGAACGTACAGTTGCTTGGATTAGTGGCGTAGAACACGTTCGTGAAGCGTCTCCTTTCCCAAGATTATTAAACAGATTATATCCATAATCGGTATTTAAAAATAGCGTAAAATGTAAAGAGAAGGAATACAATTTCCTTCTCTTTACATTATTTTGTAGCTAAATTTTAGTTGTAAAAATCTTCTAGATAAGTTCAGCTTAAAAGTTTAACAAACCTCTGAAAGAACGGCGAATAAACCACATGAGTGATCGTATCATTTTTAAAAAATGAGCTTATGATTGAGCTATGTATGCTGCAAGAGGTTCTATCCCACGTTAAAAATAAAAAACTGAACAAATATATCGAAATAAATCAAGTGATAAAAAGAAAGGGGACGCGGGTCATGCGGCAAGATGAGAAATTACAATATTGGATTGAGCAGGGCAGTGTACATATGTCCCAGCTCTTTTTTCGTCACTATAAGAAATTAAGCATTACGGATACGGAAGCGATGTTTATTTTACAAATGGTCGCTTTTCAAACTGCCGGTCATTCATTTCCAACACCTGAAGACTTTAGCAAGCGCATGCATTTATCGGAAAATGATGTCGCTTTAATCTTACAAAAACTGATGCAGTTTGGCTTTTTGAAGATTGTTCAAAGTCAGGATGAAAATGGCGTTTACCATGAGCATTTTTCTTTAGCACCCTTATGGAATCGACTAACAGAAGCCGAGCTAATGATAGCAGATTCAGAAGAAGAGCAAGAACAAAAGCTTGATGAAGGAGAATTGTTCAAGTTATTTGAACAAGAATTCGGTCGTTTTTTATCGCCGATGGAAGTTGAATCTATTTCCATGTGGCTAGATGATGATGCACATACACCTGAAATTATCCGTGCAGCATTACGGGAAGCAGTTATCGCTGAAAAAGTTAGTCTACGCTATATTGATCGTATTTTATTTGAATGGAAAAAGAAAAATGTGAAAACATTAGCCGATGTAGAACAACATGCCCAGAAGTTTAGAACGGCTACAATACGAAATCAACAGCAGGAAGGAACTGTAAAAGTAAAACGTGTTCCTTTTTACAATTGGCTAGAGGAAAGAGAGTAGGGAAGCAATGTTAACAAAGACAAATTGGCAATATTCATTAGAGCAATTTAAAAAGATGTTTCCAGATGCACATTGTGAATTAGTGCATGACAATGCATTTGAGCTGTTAATCGCCACGTTATTATCAGCCCAATGTACAGATGTGTTAGTCAATCGTGTAACAGCTGATTTATTTAAAAAATATAAAACACCTGAAGACTATTTAGCGGTCGATATTGAAGAGTTGCAGCAAGATATTCGTTCCATTGGTCTTTATCGTAATAAATCAAAAAACATTCAAGCATTGAGCCGGGTTTTAATTGAAGAATACGACGGGGAAGTGCCTGCCGACCGGGATATTTTAATGACATTTCCAGGTGTTGGTCGAAAAACGGCGAATGTCGTTGTGTCCAAGGCGTTTGGTATTCCCGCTTTAGCGGTAGACACGCATGTAGAGCGTGTAGCGAAGCGTTTAGGTATGAATCGTTGGAAAGATTCACCACTTCAAGTAGAAGAAAAGATTATGCGCTGGACGCCGAAAGAAAAGTGGACGGACACGCATCATCAAATTATTTTCTTTGGAAGATACCATTGTAAAGCGCAAAATCCTGGATGTAGTGAATGTCCTTTACTAACTATTTGTCGTGAAGGGCAAAAACGTATGAAAGCGAAAGCTTAATATGACACATTTTGAGAATGAAAGATTCGCCCAACTATTTGAGCGTTGGGATGAATTGAAGCAGCAGATTGAAGCCTCCAACGGTCCTAGCACAGCTTACATTGTCGAAGGAATCGTCCTTTTTAAGGAATTACTCGCATTAGGTGGGACATCTTCTGAAACACCGACAACTGAAGTGGTTTTCGATGAGAATGAAGCACGACATTATGTCCTTCTTCCGTTAAACGGCATTGAACGATTAAATTATATTGAATCATCAATGAAACACCGCCATGCGTTTATTCAACTTGATGCTCTTTTTATTGAAACGAAAAAGCGCGTTGCTCGTTTGAGAGTGATGAACAAATGAAATATGAAAGCACGCATCCTCTACAAATTGAGTAGTGGATACGTGCTTTTTTAAATGCTAGTTAAAAAAATTCCAGAAAGTCATTTATAGCTGACTTTCTGGAATTTATAAGGTTTTTACAAAGAGGGATTAATTTTCTCCATCTGTACCATCTGGATTGTCGTCCTCACGATTTCCTTCGTTGGAATCATTATTATTATTATTATTTGAATTGTTATCGTTTTGGTTACCAGATTGATTGTTATTTGACGGGTCGTTCGAGTTACCATCATTGTTGCCCTCGTTATTGTCTTCATCACCGTTGTCATCCGGTGTTTCAGGCTCTTCAGGTTCTACGGGCTCTTCAGGTTCATCGTCGTCTTCCGCTCCCTCTACTTTTAAGCTAACGGAAGCAGCGTTACTTTTAAGTTCACCTGATTTTGCTACGACATAAAATGTATACGTACGATTCATTTCAACATTCGTCATCGTTACGGATAAATCACCTGTTGTCGTAATTTCAACTTGTGCTCCGCCATCAGCAGAACCACTCACTGTAAATTCAATCGGTAAATCCCATTCTTCTGGATCCGGCATTTCGTAATTCCAATTTAATGTAACAGACTGTGCTACTTCATCATACGTCGCCGTTAGATTTTCAGGTGCACTTAATGTGAACTCATTATCTTCTTCTACAACTTCTGTTGGTACTTCACCTTTTACAAACAGCTCAGTACGCTTCATAGAAGACGGTGTTGCTGCACTTGCACGAACAAGCGGGTTCGATAAGTACACAACTTCCGCTTTTTCAACAGATGATGGCATTGAGAAACTTGCCGTATTTCTACCAGTGGAAATTCTGCGCATCACTTCTCGATATAAATCTTGCGGAATATAGCGTTGCTGTTCCATTTGCGTCATCGGTCGACGGTCTTTATAACCACTCCAACCTGCAATTGTGTAATCTGTCGTATACCCGGCAAACCATGAGTCTAAAGCATTGTTTGTTGTACCTGTTTTACCTGCCATATCTAAACCACTTACGTTAGCACGTTTACCAGTACCTTTAGTGAAGACATCTCTTAACATATCCGTCACCATATAAGCAGTAGATTCTTTCATTGCAATCGTTTGTTTTGGCCTTAAATCAATTTCTTGACCGTCGCGTGTAACGATTTTTGTAATTGAGTACGGTGTCGTATAAACACCTTTATTACCAAAAGCAGCATAAGCTCCTGCAAGTTCAATGGTAGAGAAATCTTGTTTCGTTCCACCTAATGCGTTTGATGGGTTTTCATCATTTAATTGAATGCCCAGTTTACCTGCAAACTCAGTTGCTCTCGTACGACCAACTTCTTCAAATAGTTTAACAGCTGGGACATTTCGAGAATTATATAAAGCTTCACGAATTGACATTGGCCCTAAGTATCTGTTGTCGACGTTATTAACTACTTTTCCTTTACCGTCTTGATACGTATATTTATCATCAACAATCATTTGTCCCGTTGACATACTTAAATATTCAATCGCTGGACCGTATGATAATAAAGGTTTAATCGTCGACCCTAGTTGACGTTTCTCTTGACGCGCATAGTTTAAACCCGTCGTATAGTTACGACCAGCACCAATTGCGACCATTCCACCTGTTTTCGTGTCAAGCACAGTTAAAGCAGATTGAATTTCATCATCAATATAGATTTGACCGTTATTAATTTCTTCTTCAACAATTTGTTGTGCAACTGGATCAAATGTTGTATGAATCGTTACACCTTCATCGATAATATCGCCATAACCAGCTTCTTCCAACTCATTCATGACAACATCTAACAACGCTGGATATTTAAAGCTATTCGCTTTACGTTGTTCTTCTGGCAGTAAAGTTGATGTCACATCAATTTTTTGTGCTGCTTCCATTTCACTTTTCGTGATTTTTTCATGTTGATGCATTAATTTTAAAACGATATTACGTCGTTTTTCGGCACGCTCTGGGTTTGTATAAGGATTATAGCCGTTTGGACTTTGTGGTAATCCTGCAAGCATCGCCATTTCATGTAATTCCAATTCGTTTAATTCTTTGCCGTAAAAGTATTGTGCTGCAGTGCCGAAACCATATTGGTTACTAGACATTAATACTTTATTAAAATACATTTCAAAAATTTCTTCTTTATCATACTGACGTTCTAATTGAAAAGCTAACCAAGCTTCTTGTGCTTTACGTTTTAATGTTTTCTCTGTCGATAAAAATGAGTTTTTAATAACTTGTTGACTTAATGTACTTGCACCTTCGGAACCAAACCCACGTTTAAAGTTCGCAAGTACCGCACCACCTAAACGGTAAAAGTCCATCCCTTTATGTTGATAGAAACGAACGTCTTCCGTTGCAAGAATTGCTTGCTCCATCATTTTAGGTATGTCGTTATAATTGACATACTCCCGTTTTTCAGCACCTGTTTTATACATTGATTCCTTATTCGCATAAAGTAGTTCAGAAGATAAAGGATCTCTTAATAGTTCCTCTTCCAATTTTGGTGCAGTACTTGCATAAAACGCAAATAATCCACCGCCAGCTAATAAGCCAGCAAATCCTAGGATGACAATAGCCAAAATGATTTTTTTAAACCAACCTTTTTTCTTACCAGGCTTTTTACCGCGTTTTTGGTCATTTTGAGCTTGACGTCTTCCTGTTCGTGTTTCTATTTTGTCGCTCATCTTGTTTCCTCACTTTCTTCACTAACAGCTATTCTATGATTTTAGAACAGTTGTTAAACCTTTTAAATAGTCTAATGTAGGTCTATACCCTAATTGTAGCTCTATTGCTTCATTTTCAAATTCTTTTAAAGCAATAGATTTTCTGCCACCTACATTCATTCTTTGCCATTTTTCCGCAATCATTTCATAAGGAACTAAAAAATATCGATTTAAAGTTGAAAAACGAATAATTAAAAACGTAATGCCATCTTGTTCATACACATTTTCCATATGTTCAATCTGATGTGCATGAATATTTTGCAATGGAAAAGAGGTTTTGTTTTTCGTCTCTTTTGCTTCAAAATCAATATACTTTCCATTCCAAACACCGTTATAATCCGTCGTAGAAGGTGTTCTGTAATAAGCTTCCGTAATGGTTGCTGCGCTTCTAGAAGGATATTTTACATTGACGACTTGAATCGGAATCGGCTTTTTATGAATGACCGCAATTTTGTGTGCTAAATAATAGCTATTGGAATCGTTTAATTCATCTTCTAAAGTTTGCCCACGATTTCCATAATTGATAGGGGAAGGTTTAACAAGTTTTGTATCTTGTTTACTAGGCTTGATATATTTCTTGCCATTCGGATAACGAATCATCACGAACACCACCTCGCATTCCTTAATCATACCACAAGCTTATGACGAATGAATATCATACGCGTTGCAATTTCGTGTCATTCAACAGTATTGACGATTAAAAGAAAAATATAGTTGCAAAGGGGAGATTATAGGAAGATTTTTTAAGGAGTACTTTTGTTAAATAACGAAGAAGAAAGGACCTATTTCTAGATACTTTCTTCGATGAATGACGCTATACTATATCATTAGTTAATTTAACACTCCATGTAAATCAATATACTTTTTTCAACGATCATGAGCCATCCCATTAAAATTGATACGCCCCAAATTATTAAAGCGAGCCAATTATCTTTTTTGGGTTTAAAATACATTTTTTCATCTCTCAATATAATCACCAGAATTGCTTACTTTATTGAATCATGAAGTGCTTTATTATGTATACGTTTTTCATGATTGATAAGTTTCATTTATTAGAAAAAACAGTTCTCCATGCTTCGTGATTTGTCACTCGAATCGTATGTATTGACACATCGGCTTGATAGCTAAAGATAGAGTAAGTTTGACATATCGTCTGCTAAGGCTTAGTATAAGTCTCGATATTCACTTGAATTTTAGCGTTACGAATGATTGAGTGACAATTGTTATTTATGCGATGCTTATGACATAAATAACTTCTACTTTATTTCCGTATATAATTCAAAAGAGGTTATTAGGGAGGTAGTTATATGAAGAATAAATACAATTTGAACGACCGTGAGGCACGGTTTTTTATTAAAGAAATCCATTGTTGAACTGATTCATGCGAATTCTCGGCTAGAGCGCGTTAATACGACCTTTCTGCAAACGAAGACAATTGTAGAAGGTATGAGTGTTGGTGGAGTGAGTATGGATGACATCCAAGTACTTTTGAATTTAAAAAATGCCTATCAATATATTTTAAAAGAACAAAGCCCTTTTTCTTTAGAAGTAGCTAAGAAAATCAACGCTTTTGTTTCAGATAATGAATCATTAGACTGGGGTGTTGTGAGGTACGGTGATGTTGGTATAAATTATACACCTAGTTAGTATCCCAATAGAGTCAGAATTGGTGAAGCAAATTGAAACGATTATGTCCGATGAGGAAGAATCAACGACTTACAAGGCGCTAAAATATATGTATTATGCGATGCGTACCCAAATATTTTGGGATGGCAATAAGCGTACAGCGATTATTTCTGCAAACTATATCATGCTGCTAAATGGTAATGGCATTCTCCATATTGACGAATCCCGTTTGGAAATATGGAATGAATTGTTGTCGGAGTTTTACGAGACAAATGATGATCGGAAAATTATAAAATGGACATATGAGCACTGTATTTTTGGAATAGACTACAAAAAATAAATGCCATTCATATAAAAACTTCGCATGAGCTAGTCGCTAGCTCATGCGAAGTTTTTTAGGTTAAGGAATGCACGTTCGTAAAAGTTGGTAAAACTGTTGTGCTTTGGTAAAATAGAAAGATGAATGAGAAAGGTTGTTGAACTATGAATTTAAAAACGACTTGTGAAGAATTATTAAAAGTATGCGGAGAGTGCCGCGAACGTCATTTACAAATGCGTGCGGAAGACCGCGAACCAGATTTTTTTGAAGAAGTGAAGCCATATGCAGACCATTACCATGCGATGATTGATGAGTGGGCGGAAACTTCTTACGAGTGGATTAAAACGGAAAGACCAAAATATATGCATCCAGCACAAATTGCGAATTTACAAGATGCGATGAAACAATTTATTGTCCAATCATTTTATAAAAAAACAGGACTGAAACGTTTTGCACAATCGATTCAATCCGCAGAATATACATTGAAAACCTATATTGAGGCGCTTGAAAAGGAAGGAAAGGATGCCGATGGAAGAACGAAATAGTGTGAAAGAAGTACTCGAAAAACTAAAAACGAATCCTTACTTTGCTCCGAATATTGAACATCATAAAGTAATTGATGAGAAAAAAGCGATTTTGAATGATTTTCCAGAAAACTTGCATCCTTCCATTCGAAAAGCACTTCATTCGAAAGGCATTGAACAATTGTATTGTCATCAAAAAGAAGCGTTTGATGCGACACGAGAAGGTCAATCGATTACAGCAGTCACACCAACAGCTTCTGGAAAATCACTTTGTTATCATCTTCCAGTTTTACAAAGTATTTTAGAAGATTCAGCCTCAAGAGCGATTTATTTATTTCCAACGAAAGCATTGGCGCAAGATCAACTGGCTGATTTACATCAATTAATTGAATCCAGTGAAGAACAAATTTTAAGTTATACGTATGACGGGGATACAGCGCCGGGACTTCGTAGTAAAGTGCGTAAATCTGGTCATATTGTATTAACGAATCCTGATATGTTACATTCAGGTATTTTGCCACATCATACGAAATGGGTTTCTCTATTTGAAAACTTAAAGTATATCATTGTCGATGAACTCCACACATATAAAGGTGTTTTTGGCAGTCATGTTGCCCATGTGTTAAGGCGATTAAAACGAATTTGTAATTATTATGGCAGCAACCCACAGTTTATTTGTACATCGGCTACGATTCAAAACCCGAAAGAGTTAGCGGAAAGTTTAACTAATACACCGATGCGTTTAATTTCTAGAAACGGAGCTCCGCGAGGGAAAAAGCATTTCTTATTTTATAATCCACCAATTGTGCACCCGACATTTGGTGTCAGAAGAAGCGCTGCATTAGAAGTGAGAGAATTAGCTTCACTTCTTTATAAAGAAAAAATCCAAACGATTATTTTCGCGAAAAGTCGCGTGCGGGTAGAAATGCTTGTTACCTATATGAAAGAATTAACAAAAAAGAAGTTATTTGATGAGACGATTATGGGTTATCGGGGTGGCTATTTACCTTCTGAAAGACGTAAAATTGAAAAAGCTTTACGCAACGGAGAAATTCAAACAGTTGTCAGTACGAATGCATTGGAACTAGGCATTGATATCGGTCAATTACAAGCTTGTATTATGACGGGGTACCCGGGCAATATTGCGAGTGCAATGCAGCAGGCAGGGCGTGCAGGTAGAAGACAAGATGAGGCCTTAATCATTTATGTTGCACAATCCACGGCACTGGATCAATACATTATTGAACACCCAAACTATTTACTCGGACAAGCACCTGAAGAGGCGAAAATCCATCCTGATAATCTATTTATTTTAATGGATCATTTAAAATGTGCTTCATTTGAACTGCCGTTTCGCCATGATGAAATGTACGGGGAATTTGAAGTACAAGAATTGCTTAGTTATTTACAAGAACAAGGCATTTTAATTGAAACTTCAACCAAATGGCATTGGATGACTGATCAATTTCCAGCAAATGACATTAGTTTACGTTCAGCAGCGGATGAAAATGTTGTTATTATTGATAAAACGACACCAAAAGAAACGACAGTTATTGGTGAAATGGATACGTTTAGTGCATTAACTTTATTGCATGAAGAAGCGATTTATATGCATCAAGGAACTCAATATCAAGTAGAAGAGTTAGATTGGGAAGAGAAAAAAGCATACGTCACAGAAGTCGATGTCGATTATTTCACCGATGCTAATTTAGCTGTTGAGTTAAAAGTAATTAGTGAAGACGGTCATGCCGAGCAAGAGAAAAGTGAAGTTGCTTATGGTGATATGGCAGTCATGGCTAAAGTGACGATTTTTAAGAAGATTCGTTTTAATAGTCATGATAATATCGGATCTGGTCCGGTTTCTTTGCCAACTGTACAATTGCATACGACAGGGACTTGGTATAGCTTTGATGCACCAACAAATTGGTCTGAATCAGAACTCACGGATGTTATGATTGGAGCAAGTTATGCGATTCAATCGTTTATTCCATTATTTGTAAGATGTGACCGTTCTGACATCCATGTATCTCCCCAAGTGAAAGCGATTCATACGGAAAGACCAACATTCTTTATTTACGATAGCTATCCAGGAGGAATTGGATTAAGTGAAAAATTATTTGAGCGTTGGGATGAATTATTGAAGAAAGCAGCGAAACATGTGGAGAGCTGTATTTGTGAAGTCGGTTGTCCAGTGTGCATTGGTGCCCAGGAAAGTGGCGAAAACGGTAAAGAAGCGGTAGTCGCTTTACTACATGCACTAATTAGGGGAACGACAAATGAGTTATGAGCAAAAATTAATGGCGATGAAAAAGATGATTAAGAAAAAAACGCAACAACAAAATGAAAAGCCAACTTTTATTGTTCCGCCGTCCCCAACTTATGAAGCGCGTTGGTTAGCAGCAGGTCTTGTGAAAGAACAAAACCAATTTGGGACGGTTTATAAAAAGGTGATTCAATATCCTAAAACTTATCGCCACGGTAATTTAACATTGAATCAATTAAGTGAAGCTCTCCAAAAATGGCGCCAGTTTGACGAACAACATCCGTTAGCACCAGTTCCTGACACACGATTATTGTTTTTTGATACAGAAACAACTGGCTTAAAAGGAGCCGGTGCATTCATCTTTTTACTTGGACTGATGGAAGAGAAAGAAGATTATTTTGAAATGACACAGTATGTGTTGCCAAATCCAGATCATGAAGCGGCTTTTTTATATGCGACGAAGTTATGGGAAAAAGAAGTGACGCTCGTTTCGTACAATGGTAAAAGTTTTGACACGCCTCAATTACAATCTCGTTGGACGATGAATCGTCATGAGTTGCCGAAGTTGTTGGAACACCATCAAATTGATTTATTACACGGTGCGAGAAGGGTTTGGAAAGAAACTGTTGATTCATTCAAATTAACAAAGATTGAAGAATCTCAGTTAGCTTTTTATCGGAAAGATGATATACTAGGCCACTTAGCACCAGTTATTTATCAAGATGCGGTAAAAAGTGGCAATCCTGACCATTTAATGAAAGTCCTTGTGCATAATGAGTGGGATATTTTATCACTCGTAACATTATTTATTCGTGCGACCCACCTAATTTTAGAAAAAGATGTGTTGGTCTCGGCCATTCCACATACGAATATCGGAAAATGGTTTTTTGATTTGAAGTTTTATGAAAACAGTAAAGAAATCTTTGAAACGGTCATCGCAAAATATGGTGCGAATCATCCGATTACACATTATCATTATGCGTTTATTTTAAAGAAAAATGACCGCTATGAAGAAGCGTTTACGTCATTCGAAATTGTCAGCAATCAATTAGTAGGAAGAGAACGAATTATTGCATTAGAAGAAATGGCTAAAATTGCAGAACATCGTTTGAAAGACGCACAATTGGCCTATACTTTTACGGAGAAAGCATTAGAGATACTTCATGTAGATGAAGCTTGTACGAGAAAGTTCCGCCGTCGTAAATATGCAGATTTTAAGCATCGTCAAACTAGACTAAATAAAAAAATGGCACAATAATTGATAAAGGTAAAAAATATTTCCCGGGAAAGCGCAAGAATCGACATAAAATGTGTAAAACATGCATTGAAAATACAAAAGTTAAAAATTTGTGCTATAATATCGCTTAGGTACCCATTGATGGAAGGACGATTTTTATGGACATTAAATTGAATGCGAAAACGATTCTCGAAAAAGAATTCAAATCAGGATTACGCGGTTATCATCAGGAAGACGTAGACCTTTTTTTAGATGATGTAATTGCGGATTATCAAGCTTTTGCAAAGAAAATTGAAACATTAGAAGATGAACTAGAAAAAGCAAAACAACAATTAGCAGACAAAGAAAAGCAATTTGAAGAAATGAAAAGGAGACCCGCTCAAGCACCGATTACACCGAGTGGTACAAATGTTGATATCTTAAAGCGTTTATCTAATTTAGAAAGACATGTTTTTGGCAATAAATTAAATGATTAAGATGAAAAGCAATGTTTATGAAAAATAATGCAGTAGATGATTGAAAAAGTTATAAGCATATTGTATACTGATAAAGCCTTTTGGAAATTTAGGTAATCGCTGCAACTTTTAGGTTGTAGAGGAAAGTCCATGCTCACACGGCTCTGAGATGACCGTAGTGTTTATGCTCAGTGAAAAAATAAGCTGGGGCATCTTTAAAGATGACGGCGGGAATATGACCTACGTTAAGTTTACTTAATATGGTTTAGGTTCCCTGAACAGTGCCACAGAAACGTAGTCTTATTGGAAACGATAAGGATGGAACGCGGTAAACCCCATAAGTGAGAAACCCAAACAATGGTAGGGGCACTCTTCGAAAGGAAATGAACGGACGAAGGGACGAGTTAGACTCGTAGATAGATGATTACCACCGGAGTACGAGGCTTACGCTGTTTGAGTACAAAGGAACAAAACATGGCTTATCGAATTTCTTAAGGTTTTAAAATGAATGACCAAGCTCTCCATTTAAGCGGAGGGCTTTTCTTTTGTTAATATAAAATGAAAAAAGAGAGATTGGAGTTGTCAATATGGGAACATATAATTTAGTCGCGACATCTGCTATGGGATTAGAAGCAATTGTAGCTAGCGAAGTGAAGGCACTTGGCTATGAGACACGCACTGAAAATGGGAAAGTTTATTTTGAAGGCGATGAATTGGCAATTGCTCGTACGAATATGTGGCTACGTGTAGCAGATCGTGTACGTATTATTGTTGGTGAATTTCCGGCAAAAACATTTGACCAATTATTTGAAGGTGTAAAAGCTTTACCTTGGGAAAAATATTTACCTGTAGATGCAGCATTTCCAGTGGCTGGAAAATCGGTTAAATCTACATTGTATAGCGTGCCAGATTGTCAAGCAATTGTGAAAAAAGCAATCGTAGAACGTTTGAATAAAGCATATAATCGTTCAGGCTTCCTAAGTGAAAACGGCCCTTTATTTAAATTAGAAGTATCTATTTTAAAAGATAAAGTAACTTTAACAATTGACACAAGCGGTACCGGACTTCATAAAAGAGGATATCGTGTGGGGCAAGGTGATGCACCGATTAAGGAAACTTTAGCGGCGGCCCTCGTTATTTTAACGAAGTGGAATCCAGATCGTCCATTCGTCGATCCATTTTGTGGTTCTGGAACGATTCCGATTGAAGCAGCAATGATTGGTCAAAACATTGCACCAGGCACAAACCGTGAATTCTTAAGTGAAGAATGGCCTTGGATGACACAAGAAGTTTGGGACCAAGCACGCGGGGAAGCGGAAGATTTAGCGAATTATGATCAACCATTGCAAATTACAGGGACTGATCAAAATCCACAGATGATTGAAATTGCGAAAGAAAATGCAATGGAAGCGGGATTTGCTGATTTAATCAATTGGCAAGTGAAAGACGTTGCAGATTTGAAAGTTGAAGGTGAAAACGGCGTAATGGTCGGGAATCCGCCGTACGGTGAACGTTTAGGTGAATTGGAAGAAGCAGAAAATATTACGAAGACGCTTGGACAAATTATGAATAGAGAATCATCTTGGTCGATTTATATGATTTCTCCACTAGAAAACTTCGAAACTTTATACGGTAAAAAAGCAACGAAAAAGCGTAAATTGTTCAATGGATTTATTAAAACGGATTACTATCAATTTTGGGGTAAGCGTGTTTAAGGAGTAGTTAAAGGAAGTCATTCAAAAGAAGAGGCGATTGTTACTCTTCTTTTTGTCTGTCAGTGCGGAAGGGGATTAATTAATGGAAAGAAAATTACCATTTGCATTATCGAAAGAGCAAACGTTTTATGAGTCATTAAACGACTGGATTGGCGATACATTATATGATGATTTAACGGAAAAAGGCTATGAATGCCGTGATGAACAAATTTTCATGTCATTCCAAATTGAGCAAGCTTTAAAAGAAAAGAAAGTTCTTTTCGCGGAAGCAGGCGTAGGAACAGGTAAGACGATTGCTTATTTACTTCCGTCTATCGCTTACGCACGTTATACAGGTAAGCCAGCGATTATTTCTTGTGCGGATGAAACATTAATCGAGCAACTTGTTAAAAAAGAAGGCGATATTTATAAGATAAGTGAAGCGTTAAATTTAAATATCGATGTTCGGTTGGCGAAAGCACGTGACCAGTACTTATGTTTAAAACGATTGGAAGAGGCTTCTAATATAATGGCGGAGGGTTATATTGAAGAAGTAGAAGATCAACTACCTGATTTTGTTTATGGTGGGGGCTCCTTATCATCTGTTTTTCCTTACGGTGAACGTTCAGAATATCCGAATTTAAGCGATGAACAGTGGCATGCGATTAATTATCATCCGACGCAACAGTGTGATGCATGTGATTTGCGAAATCGTTGCGGTCAAACGATTCATCGCAATCATTACCGTGCAGCACCAGAGTTAATTATTTGTGCACATGACTTTTATATGGAACATATATGGACGAAAGCGTCGCGTGAGCGTCAAGGACAATTGCCACTCTTACCAGAAGCGTCAATGGTTATTTTTGACGAAGGTCATTTATTAGAGTTTTCTGCACAGCGTGCGTTGACGTATGAAGTGCAAGACCATACGCTACTAGAGCTCTTAGAACGCGTAATGGTGAATGATGTGCGTGAAGAGTCCTTATTACTAATGGAGCAGCTCATCGAATTACATGCAGCATTTTTTCAATTGCTTGATGAATGTGCTGAAGATACATGGAATGAACGTAAAGCGATTGAGAAAGATCCGAAGCTTCTAAAAATCGGTGAAGAAGCGGTGAAAGTATCAACTGCATTACTGGAAGAATTTGTTTTTGATGGGGAATTGTATACCATTCCAGAATATGATTTGAAAATGGTTGAGGAATATTTAGAGCAATATATTTACTCGATGGAATTATTTGTATCTGGAAAAGATGCGGTAGACTGGTTACAAGATTCTGGCGAAGAACAGACTTTAGTCATTATGCCAAGACTCGTTACAGATATTTTAAAAGAGAATTTATTCTCGGCTAAATTGCCAATTATTTTCTCCTCTGCAACTTTATCTTTACAAAAAGATTTTTCGTATATCGCAGAAAATTTAGGCGTAGAGAACCATTTAGCATTTTCAGTCGCTTCACCTTTTGATTATGAAGAAGCGATGGAAATTACGAGTGAAAAAGTTTCCAATGAAGATAAAGATTTAGCTTTATTCTCTTTATTACAAGAAGAGGAACAAACCCTCGTTTTATTTAAATCAGAAAATGAGATGCTCGCTTTTAAAGAGCAATTTGCAGCTGAATTTGGAAATCGTATCGGTTTTGAAGGGGATCGTGAATTGTCTTCAATCGTTCGAGATTTCCAAAACAAAGAGTTAAGCATTTTATGTTCGTATAATTTATGGGAAGGCTTGGATATTCCAAAAGACGCACTAACTCGTGTCGTTATTTATGATTTACCATTCCCACCTGTTGACCCATTATTTGAAGCGAAACGTAATTATGCAAAAGATGCATTTAAAGAAGTAGATTTACCATTTATGCTTTTACGTTATCGTCAAGGCTTAGGGCGTTTAATCCGTACATCTGAAGATCATGGTTCGATTCATTTATTGTTAAATGAAGAAGAAATACAGATGTTACCTGAATTACAAAAAGTGTCGCCAGTACCGATTCAATAAAAGATTAATGATAAAATCGCTACCCAGTTAATTTTAAAATCATTATGGGAAGCGATTTTTTTACAGAGATGTTAAATAACTAGTCATAAAGTTGTTCTAATCAATGTGATATGTGATATAGTAGTCCTAAAGATAAAGAAGATGGAGGTTATTATATGTCACAATCTAAACAACTTCAAAAAGTATTAAATGCTTCTATTCAGTCATTGTCTTCGGTATTACCGTTAAAAATAAATGTTCAAGCACCTGCCATGATTGGTAATTCATATGATCAAAAAGAAATTTCCGTAATTATTGGATTAGTAGGAGATGTCAAAGGACGTATGATTCTTGATACGACATTAAGTAAAATTAGCGATATCGGTGAAGCGATGTTCGGAATGAAAATTGAAGGAGAAATGGTTGAATCTTTTTGCGGAGAACTGGGCAATATGATTGCTGGCAATTTATGTACTTTATTAGAAAAAGATAGTTTAACAGTTGATATTTCACCGCCAACAGTAATGGTTGGCACGGCGAAAATCTCAGGCTTTCAAAAAGCGATTCAACTCCCTTTACAATTCGATGACAGTTCAACAATGCATTTATTATTAACAATTGAAGATTCTAAAGTATAACATAAACCCTTTGCTATTATTTTGGAGGGCACTGAAAAAGTCCTTTATAATTAGGTAAAACTAAACCTGTTGATTTCCGTTTCAGGTGGACGCGTTCGGTGGGGCGCGACAGGTGAGTCTCCTCGTCGCTACCTTCCACTACAATCAACGAAACGTCTAGAAATCACACTTAATAAAATATAAAAAAGCGATTTATTTCCCAATATCAACAGGAATGAATCGCTTTTTTTTAATCGCTAAATCACGCTATAAATTTTAGGGGAAAAATAGCGAAATCAAACATAGACATGGGTATGAAACAGCCAATTCCGCAGGTCTATTTGGTATGCTAAATACAAGGAGCTACTGCGATATTTGTGGTAACTCTTAAAAGAATTATCACCTTACTGAAGGAAAAAGAGTAAGGTATGCACTGGAAAAAGGAGCTTATTTGTTCAATTTCGAACAAATAAGCTCCTATTTAATTTTATTCCAAGCCACAATTTTCAGTGCTGAGTGTTTTTCAGTGCCCTCGTTATTTTGCACAGGGTTTATTTGTAAATTTTATTAAAGCTCGTAAAGTGCTGTGTATTTTTCTTTTAAATACGTAGTTAAATATTTTGCGTCCAATACTTCGCCAGTCGCATCTTGAATTAATTCAAGCGGTGTTTTCATCATTCCATGTTGGTGAATATGCTTAGACAACCATTGTAAAATTGGTTCGAACTCACCATTGTGGCAAAGCTCATCAAAATTCGTAAGTTCTTTACGCATTGCATGATGAAGCTGTGCGGCATACATATAACCAAGTGCATAAGAAGGGAAGTAACCAAACATGCCACCCGACCAGTGCACATCTTGTAACACGCCTTCTGCATCATTTGAAGGGCGAATACCTAGATACTCTTCATACTTATCATTCCAAATTTTCGGCAACTCTTTTAAATCAACTTCACCATTAAAAATTTCTTTTTCGATTTCATAACGAATCATAATATGTAATGCATATGTTAGTTCATCCGCTTCGATGCGAATTAAAGAAGGTTTTGATGCGTTAATTGCACGCAAAAAATCTTCTAGCGGTACATCATTAAATTGCTCTGGAGAAGCTTTTTGAAGGGCTTCATAATTATGCTGCCAAAATCCTTCATGATGACCAATAAAATGTTCATAAAATAACGATTGTGATTCATGAATGCCCATTGAAGCACCATTTGAAATTGGCAAACCTTTTAGCTTCGGATTGAAATTTTGTTCGTATAAAGCATGACCACACTCGTGAATCGTTCCGAAAATTGCAGAGCGAAAATCATGTTCGTCATAACGTGTTGTAATGCGCACATCTCCTTGGTTTAAACCAATGGCGAACGGATGCACCGTTTCATCAAGACGTCCTGCATCAAAGTCATAACCTAATTGTTTTAATAAGAGATGATTGAAAGTTTCTTGCCCTGCTTTTGGAAACTTATCAAAGATCATAGCAGTATTTGGTTGGTTATTTTTAGCTTTTATTTGTTGGACGAGTGGAACGATCGTTTCTTTTAACTGAGCAAATAACTGGTCAATCTTTTCTGTTGTCATCCCATGTTCGTATTGGTCAAGCAAACGGTTGTAGGCATTGCCATCTTTTTCTCCCCAATAACGGATAAATTTCTTTGTCATCGCTACAATTTTTTCTAAATAAGGATAAAACATTTCAAAGTCATTTTGATCACGTGCTTCTTCCCAAACTGATTCTGCTTCTGAACAAAGCACAACATATTCTTGATAATCTTCGCTCGGAATTTTCTTTTGTAAATCAAATTCTTTTTTCAAATATTGCACAGTTTTTAATAATTCTGGTGACAGTGCCTCTTGATTCGCTTCTAATTTTTGCAAACATGTTGCCATTTCATCAGAAGTTTTCATTTTGAAAGCTTCCGTTGATAGTACGCCGATTGCTTCGGAACGTTCGCCCACCCCTTTTTTAGGCGCTCCTGTACGTAAATCCCAATACATGACAGATGTGGCTTCTTCATATGCATTGATTTTTTGAATCAGTGCTGTAAATTGTTCTTTTATTGTCATAAAAATCCCTCCCTTTTCATTTCATTTTATCATAATCTATTGAACACATGCATAATTTCTAAATGTTTAATAATCAATCGAATGGGAATTTTAATAGTATCGTGATAATGTGAACTGATTAAGTGAGGAGGAAAATAGTATGGAAAATTTACGTTTTTGGATTGTGCAAGATGAAGCGGCAGTTGCCACTGATATTGCAAGACTAAATATAGACGATGAGATGGGGCTTTATTTATTACGAAAAGAACGTGGAGATGCTATGATTTTAAAGTATGATGAAGCGCGAAAAGGACAAGGCGTCGAAAAGTTCCAAGGATTTATTTCAGGTGCCATGCATGTTCAACGAGCATTACAAGCAATAGGTGTTCCACCAAATGAAGCAGAGCTTATGCGCTTTAAAATGCAAGAAGGTACTTTGTATTTATATACAGATCGTGGTGAGTTAAATCATTACTATCAATATGATTCAGAGTTTCTAGATGCAGGGCGTGCGATTACAGAGCCTATTGATAATACTTTTGATTTAAATCCGACACCGAACGCAAGAGTAGATGCTAAAAGAGAGTATCCAATTGAAGGGGAACAGCGCATTAATTTAGATGGTCAAAATATTCGTAGACCAGGCGATATTGTTGTTGACCCCGCTGCTGAAGAAGGTTTCCCAAGTGACTATTATAAAATGGGACAAGATGATGAATATAAAAATAGACAAGAATAATTAGTGATGCTAGATGCTTTAGTATACAATAAAAGTAAAAAGAGGTTTCTGATGAGAAAAATCCAAGTGCTTTTATCGTTTATGATTGCGTCTATATTTGTTGTCGCTTGTTCACATGAAGAGGTTCAACTTAAAAAATCGAAAGGGTTTGGAACGGTGCATAGTGAGTATTTCAAAGCTTATGAGGGCTTAAATGAACAAGAGAAGACGATTTATTATAAACCAGTTTCGATTGACCAATTGCCTGATACTTTACCAATTGCTGTTAAACAAAAATTAAAAATCATAGAACAAGGGCATTTGCCGTTTACGGTAGATGAACAACTGGCTTACGTAACGAAATTCAAGCATGATGGTGTCATGAAACATGCAGTACAATTAAGTTATATTAAGAAAAATGAATATGATAGCATCGACCAGTTTTTCAACATTTCTATTACCGAAAGTGACAAGAATCCTTTATTAAATTATCAATATACCGAAACGAAGGATTCAGTAGGAAATGAACTGAAACAAGTCGCACTAACGGATGATACCTTTATTTACCAACAAATCATTACGACAGATGGTGGATTATTGTACACTTACTATGATGAAATAGATAGCGAAATAAGCGCAGTTGGGACTCAAGCGAATGAACTTTACGCTTATCATAAAGGCTATATTTATCATTTTGGGTATTCGGTCAGCCCAGAAGTTAATGATGAACAATTACATGACGATTTATTAGCTTTAGCGAAAGCGTTTATTTTAGCGGATGCATAACAAAAAGAGATTAGCCAGATCAATGGGCTACTCTCTTTTCTTAACGCTCAATTAAAAGTAAAAATATGGGAAATAACTTTGGATTTGACCTAGTAAATTATCCGCTAGCACAGTAAATAGAATTATATATAAAATGATTTGTACTGCGAGGAAAATCAAGAACATATAAAATTTATCTAGTTTGAAAGATAATGTTTGAATATACTTTGTTGCAAGATACAGTGGAATTACTGTTATAACAATCGTTATCCCTAATGATATAAGGAAGATGCCGACATTATTCGATTTCACTAAAATAAGAATCAGTCCAATGATCGTTAAACTAACCGCTGTTGGAAAGTAATTGCCGTATTTTTTAATAATTACTTTAAATGGTGGTTTGTTTTCACCTAAACTCGTTGTAAGAAAAATAGACAAGATACTAACGAAAATCATTAAAGTAAAGAAAATAACTAAGGACATAAAGATACTGAAAAATGATAATGCAATATAACCACTTGTCATATTTTTAACGTAAGCAAAAATACCGATTGCTGATAAAACTAAGAAAATAGCAATGCTAATTAAACTGTTTTTAAAATTGCTTTCATATGAAGGTATTTTTAGCTTTTCTAAAAAATAATTTACATAAGCTTTAGATTCTATTTTCAATAATTCAATTTGTTCATTCGTTTGTGGTGATGCTTGTTGAGCAGTTGCATTAGCACTTGCTTTTTCTGGCTCCGGAATTGCTTCCGAGGTAGCAACAGTTTCTCCTTTAGTCGTTGCTGCAGACTCTTCTAAAGGGTTGCCACATTTTCCACAAAAATTGCCTTCTGCTTGTTCATTTTGGCAGGCGGTACATATTTTCATAAAAAATCTCTCCCATTCTAGGTTTTATTTTTTTCGTTGTTAAGTTTTCAATAGAATCAATATAATACCTGTCACCATTTTGAATAAAGATATAACGTTTAGTCCTTTCGTAATCAAGACCACCATCTTCATTCGAACGGAAATAGAAAGTTTCATACGAAGTTAATTCATATTTTCCATCTGCTAACTTCTTGAAGCCAGTAATATCATTTTTAGTGAAGTTATAGTAATAACCATGGATATTGATATGGTCTTCGACGAACTTTTTATAATCCTTTTGAATTTCACTATTATCTTTGAAGTAATCCGCAATATAACCAAAATTTAACGTGTCAATTGCGTTCTCATAAGCATAACGGAAATCATATAAGCGCTTCGTAATAATTCTTCCACTTTAGCATCCTCAAGATGTTGGAAAGAGAAATCAATTTCATCTTGATCTAATTTTACTTTATTCGACATTAAATCTTTGCCATCGCTGTCTTTAATGACTAACTGTAATTCATTTTTCCCATCAAATGTAACTGGATAAAGCGGTGATAAATCACATACTTTTTTCTCTGTTGACTAATCATTTACGTAAACAATTGCATCGTCTAATTCGGAATACAGATAAACTTTTTCAAATCCCCAATCAATATTTAACATTGTTTAATTATATTCGTCTTGGTAAATATGAACATTGCCTTTGTCGGACAATTTGATATAGTTTTTCTCTAATTCATATGTCCATTCATAAATACCTGGAATGAAATCACCTACTTGAATGATTTCTTCATCCACTTCGCTTTGTATCGTTTGTTCAGCAATTGTTATAGTCATACTTTTAAATGGCAATTGAACAGATACTTCAGTAGGAATAAGGTTAAATATTACTTCGTTATATAGACCGAACAAAATAGGCTTTTTATCTAAATAAAGGAAGTTACCACTATAACGAATTGTGTCAGTTGGTTGTTTTTCTTTGATTTTATCGATTTTGTAAACGAGTTCTGCACGTAAATCACACAAATTAATATCTTGAACGACAGCATAAAATTGATCGGCGTTCGCAATTGGGTTTTTCGGCACTTCTAAGTAATTGTAAAATGCCGTCTTATCTTTTTTGTTAAAAGCTTCGTTCATAGCATCTATTTTTTTCATCGGGTCATAATAGTTTGTAAGAAATAAGTGCGTTCCAATTAAACGAATGATGAAAATTGCCGCAATGATTAAAAGTATTTTTTGCCTTGCTTAAAGGTGTTTTTGACTGCGAAGGGGGGAATTTGTTCACTTGGACATTTTCTTGAGAGGCTTGTTGTGTAGGTGTTTTATTCTGTGTAGCATTTTCTTTACTTGTTTTTGTAGGAGCACCGCAGTTCGTACAAAATTCAGCATCAGCATTTAGCTTATGCCCACACTCTAGATAAAAATTTATAGTATTATCTCCTTTTTTGTATAATTAAATAGTAGTGCAGATTATTAAGAAATTATGAATGATAAGTATAAATGTGGATTTTGGGGAAGTGTTTATATAGATATATTGAGATGCTATTGATTTTATAGTTATTCATCAACGTATTTATAATTTATTCAACAATAAAGGAGTTTATAAGTAAAAAATGAATATTTGAATAAAAATTAAAAAACTTCCAATAGTCTTTGAATCATTTAATTGGAAGTAGGCTGAGTATACTATTGTTGTTTGCGAATGGCTTCCTTTGCTAATGCATCCGCTGCACGATTTTCTGCAGTTGGAATCCATTTAATAAAAACAAAATCAAACTGCTCGGCAAGTGTTAAAGCTTTGGTTAGATAAGGTTTGTACAAAACATTTTTTACGAACTCTTTTTCCATTGCATTGACAACGATTTGGGAGTCACTTCGAACTGAAATCATTCCAGTTGAAAGTTCACGAGCTTCTTCTAGACCACGTATTAATGCCGTGAATTCTGCTATATGATTATTGGTCGGTTCAATTGCCTCGCTTACTTTCACGTGATGACCTTCACCTTTTAAGAAAAGTCCAATCCCACTTTTTCCAGGATTTCCAGCACTGGCACCGTCTATATATACTTCAATCAATTCATCACCTCATATTAAAGATTGTTCATTCTACTATAATTTTTTTTGACGAGATGTGCAAAGAAATCGTATACTAAAACAACGAGGAGTGACAAAATGATTAAAAGAGAGTCGATTATTGAAGAGATTGACGAACTAACAGATCGTTATTGTGAATCGTGTTTAGTGAAAAAAACGTTGGTGCGTGAACGTGGAAAAACAAGTGCACATCGGTTTTGTATCCAGGAATGTACAATAGGTGACCAACTGCGTTTTCTAGGCGAAGAAATGGTCAAGTTTACAAAATAAAAATCCCGCAAACCCAAAAAGGTTGCGGGATGAATCTTTTTTATGTGGCATTTTCCGCCTTTGTGACATTGGCTGCCTGAGGGCCACGACTACCTTCTACAACTTCTAGAGAGACCGTTTCGCCTTCATCGAGTGTTTTAAATCCTTCTCCAACAATACCAGTAAAATGTACGAAGACATCTTCCCCGTCCTCAAGTTCGATGAAACCATATCCTTTTTCATGACTAAACCATTTTACAATACCTTGGTACATATGCGTTCCTCCTCAGAAATACAATGTCTGGACAAAAAATGTATGGTGTATAGTATAATCATACACGAGTCGACATATAGCGTCAATGTTTTATGTTGAATGTTCTGAAAATAAAGAGGGGGCATTAAAATGTCAACAAAATTACAAGTTGAAACGGCTCGTTTAATCATTCGCCCTTATCGTCGAGAAGATTATAAAGAATGGGCAAGAAGCTATAATGAACGCCTGCCGAATCAACATCGCCATGATGCCGGCTTTGATGGTTCTCATTACTCGAAAAAATGGTTTCAAAATGAAATAGAAGCTTATCATTTGGAAGCGGAAGCAGACGAGACTTACGTCCTCGGGGTATTTCGAAAAGAAGATGATGCTCATATAGGAGAAGTAGAGTTAATCCCAATTTTAAGAACAGATTATCATTGGGCGATGATGGGGTATATGGTTCACAATCAATTCCAAAGACAAGGTTATGGAAAGGAAGCTATCGTCGCTGCAGTGGAAATGTTTTTCAAAGAGCTCAAAATTCACCGTATTGAATTGCAAATTGATGTCGATAACAAGCCTTCGCTTCAATTTGCAGAAAGCTTAGGGTTTCAATTCGAATGTAAAAGAGAAGAATTTTTCTTTGAAGAAGGACGATGGATTGATCAACTCATTTATACTAAAACGAATAAAAAAGCAGGCATCACTCGATAAGGATGCCTGCTTTTTTTAATTCTTGTTCTGCATGTTCAATATCCTCAAGGGAATTGGCAGTTACGGTGTGTAAATGAAAACCTTCCGTCAACTCGAGCAATAAAGAAGCATTCGTTTCCGTAATATGCTCCACAAAGTTTTTTGCTTCCTTACGATTAGATACCATAATAGAAGCTGTTAAATCGCCATAAATTGGATGTTCTACTTTCACATCTTTTACTGTGACACCATGATCGACAAAAATAAATAATTCCTCTTCAGTTTGCTCACTCGTATGAAGACAAGCAATCGTTTTTTCGAATTGGTTTTGTTCTACTACCTCTGATAAATAAATATACCCACGACTTGTCGCCATAATCGGTTCACCCATCGCTTTTAGTAAAGTTATATCGCCAACGATTACTTGTCGACTAACGTTAGCCATTTCACCTAGTTTCGTGCCAGAAATAGGCTCAGATGCTGCTTTTAATGTTTGTACGAGTAGATTTCTGCGATTTTCACCTAATATTTTTTCATTTGAAGTCATCATTTCACCTCCTACTTCTTTTATTGCTTCAATTCTTTCATCCGCTCATAAATTGCGGCAAGCCTTACTTCTTCACCAGCTTTTACTGGTTTATAAAATTCCATTCTTTGAATGTCATCAGGCAAATATTGTTGGTTCACCCAGCCCCCGAACGAGCCGATTGGCGTATGATGTGGATATTGATAACCGACATGTCCAAGTTCAGTTGCCCCGCTATAATGTGCATCGCGAAGATGGTGAGGGATGTCACCTGTTTTACCTTCATGAATAGCTTTGGATGCTCGGTCAAATGCTTTATAAGCCGAGTTTGATTTGGATGCAAGACACATTTCAATCACTGCATTACTAAGTGGAATACGTGCTTCTGGCATACCCAGTCTAACCGCAGCTTCAGTAGCAGCCAATACATGAGGTCCTACTTCAGGCGCTGCTAAACCGATATCTTCATAAGCAATGACTAATAACCGCCGATTGACAGCAACTAAGTCACCTGTTTCTAATAAGTTTGCTAAATAATAAAGCCCTGCGTTGACATCGCTCCCGCGAATCGATTTTTGCAGCGCAGATAATAAATTATAAAAATGGGATCCTTTTTTATCACTGAATAATCCGCTGCGTGAAACTAAATTATCGACGAGCCAATCTTCGACTATAAACACACCATTTTCTTCATCACTCGCGATGATTACAGATTCAAGGACGTTTAATGCTTTTCGCGCATCTCCGTTCACTCCTTCGGCAATCTTTAAAATTTGTTCTTCGCTCATCTCGATTTGCTGTTTGCCGAGACCACGTTGATCATCTTTCAATGCGCGATGGAGTAGTCCTGTTAAGTCTTTTGGAGTTAATCGCGTTAATTGCTTAATTTCTCCGCATCTTGAACGAATTGCTGGGTTCACATCGTGATAAGGGTTTTCTGTCGTTGCGCCAATTAAAACGATTGAGCCATTTTCCACATGAGGTAATAAAGTATCTTGTTGTAGTTTATTGAAGCGGTGGATTTCATCTAAAAACAGTAATACTTTTCCTGAAATACGTGCTTCTTGAACAACTTCTTCAATTTCTTTTTTACCCGACACAGTTGCATTTAAAGAAATGAATGGTAAATCACTCGTACCGGCAATTGCATTTGCCAAAGATGTTTTTCCAACACCTGGTGGTCCATATAATAGCATGGAAGGAACATGACCATTTTTAATCAATTTATAAAGGGCGGTTTTCGGACCTATAATGTCTTGTTGCCCGCAAATTTCATCAATTGTTTGTGGGCGCATGCGATAGGCTAATGGCTCATTTTGCATGAAATCCCTCCTTTTTACTTCTTTTATTTAAACACAGATGTGTTTTTCATTAAAACGAGAGCCGTACTTTTAACTTAACTTCAATGTGTTAAAAAGAGTATAACATTTCAAGAACAACTGTGCCAATTCACTCAAAGTTATTGTAAGTGAGATCTCATTTAGCAAGAGAAGAACCAATTTTTCTCCTCATATTTATGGGGAATTAGCGAAGCAGTTCACATTCATAAATTTCAAGTTCATTTCTCACAAGCGATGCGAAACTTATGCTATACTATCTTGAAGTAAACTATTGAGAACGGGGTTTTGTTATGAAAATTTCAACGAAAGGTCGTTATGGACTAACGGTCGTTGTCGTACTAGGGGCTAAATATGGGGAAGGGCCGATACCTTTACGACAAATTGCTGAAGAACAACAGCTATCAGAAGCTTATTTGGAACAACTGATTCCGCCATTAAGGAATCAAGGCATCGTAAAAAGTGTTAGAGGTGCATATGGCGGTTATCAATTGGCGAAAAAACCTGAAGATATTACAGCAGGCGATGTCATTCGGATTTTAGAAGGTCCAATTCAGCCAATTGAAGGGTTAGACGATAAAGATATTCCACAGTATAAATTATGGCAAGATATTGCAGATGCTGTAAAAAATGTGTTAGATACAACGACAATCGCACAGTTAGTAAAATCACAAACAGCACAACCAATCCAAGATAGTTATATGTTTTATATTTAAAGGAGTTATATAAATGGTAATTTACTTAGATCATGCAGCGACAACACCAATGCATCCAAGTGTAATAGACGTGTTTACAGAAGCCTTACGAGAAGTTCCAGGAAATCCGTCTAGCATTCATCAAGTCGGACGTGCGGCAAGAAAAGAACTGGACGGTGCAAGACGAGCACTAGCACAATCGATTGGTGCACAACCAAATGATATTATTTTCACGTCTGGGGGTACGGAGGCGAATAATACAGCCTTATTCGGCGCGGCAAAAGCACTGCGTGAAAAAGGAAATCATATTATTACTACAAAAATTGAGCATCATGCCGTGTTAAATACGTGTAAACAACTAGAACAACAAGGGTTTGAAGTAACTTATTTAGAAGTGAATGAAAATGGGCAAGTGACAGCGGAGCAAGTACAGAAAGCTTTGACGGACGAAACAATTCTCGTCACAATTATGTACGGTAATAACGAAGTTGGAACAATTCAGCCAATCGAAGAAATTGGTGCTTTGTTAGAAAATCATCAAGCTATTTTTCATACTGATGCCGTCCAAGCATACGGCGTCGTGCCATTAAATGTTGAACAGTTAAAGGTAGATTGTTTATCTGTATCAGCGCATAAATTAAATGGGCCAAAAGGTATTGGCTTTTTATATGTAAAAACAGGTATTCAATTGTCACCTTTTATGATTGGCGGGGAACAAGAGCGCAAACGTCGTGCGGGAACTGAGAACGTACCTGCCGTTATGGCGTTTAAAAAAGCCGTAGAACTTGCACATGAGCAAATGGAAGAAACAGCCGAAGAATATCGTCAATATGAAGCTATTTTGATGGATACATTCAAGGCAGCTAGTTTACAATTTGAAGTCCATGCAAAAGACGTTGCGAGACTCCCCCATATTTCAAACATTAGTTTTGCTGGAACCGATATTGAATCGTTTTTAGTGAATTTAGATATGGCTGGTGTCGCAGTATCAAGTGGCTCGGCATGTACAGCAGGTTCTTTAGATCCTTCACATGTTTTAACGGCAATGTTTGGAAAAGGAGCACGACAGTTGCGCAACTCAGTGCGTTTTAGTTATGGTTATAGTTTGACAACAGAAACTGTAAAAGAAGCGGCAGAAAAGACCGTCGCAATCGTCAATAGATTAGTAAAATGAAAAGGGTTGAATAATATATGACAACAAAATCACCTCAAGATACACGTGTCGTTATTGGCATGTCAGGAGGCGTAGATTCATCAGTAGCGGCACATTTATTAAAAGAGCAAGGCTATGATGTAATCGGTATTTTTATGAAAAACTGGGATGATACAGACGAGTTTGGTGTTTGTACAGCTACGGAAGATTATGAAGATGTGATTCAAGTTTGTAATCAAATCGGGATTCCTTATTATGCAGTGAATTTCGAACAACAATATTGGGACAAAGTATTTACGTACTTTTTAGATGAATATAAAGCAGGGCGTACACCAAATCCAGACGTTATGTGTAATAAAGAAATTAAGTTTAAAGCATTTTTAGAGCATGCGATGAATCTTGGTGCAGACTTTTTAGCAACTGGACATTATGCGCAAGCAGTTCGTACAGAAGAAGGCGTAAAAATGCTACGCGGAGTTGACAATAATAAAGATCAAACGTATTTCTTAAATCAATTAACACAAGAAATGTTAGATAAAGTAATGTTCCCACTTGGTCATTTAGATAAAAGTGAGGTGCGTAAAATTGCTGAAGAAGCCGGTCTTGCGACAGCGAAGAAAAAAGATTCTACAGGCATTTGCTTTATCGGTGAAAGAAACTTTAAAGAATTTTTAGGGAATTATTTACCAGCCCAAAAAGGTGAAATGCAAACGATGACAGGTGAAAAAGTTGGGATGCATGATGGTTTAATGTACTACACAATTGGTCAACGGCATGGTTTAGGCATTGGTGGTGCGGGTGATCCGTGGTTTGTGTTAGGTAAAGATTTAGAGAAAAATATTTTGTTAGTCGGGCAAGGTTTCCATCATGAAGCACTTTACTCGGATAGCTTAACAGCAGTAGATATGAGCTATGCAACACCGCGCGCATTAGCGGAAACATTCACTTGTACAGCTAAGTTTAGATATCGTCAACCAGATACGAAGGTAACGGTTGTGAAAACAAGTGAGACGACGGCAAAAGTCATTTTTGATGAGCCAGTACGTGCGATTACACCAGGTCAAGCGGTTGTTTTATACGATGGCGATGAATGTTTAGGTGGCGGTACGATCGATCAAGTCATTAAAAATGGTATCGCATTAGATTATGTAGGGTAAGGGGTTTAGTCATGGATTTTAATGAACAAGGTATTATTGCACTGCAAAATAAAGAATATGAAAAAGCGATTGAATCGTTTTTAAAAGCAATTGAAGAACAGCCAGATGAAGCAGTTGGCTATATTAATGTCGGCAATGTTTTTGCATCTGTTGGAGAAGTTGAACAAGCGGAGCGTTTCTTCCAAAAAGCAGTTACATTAGATGAAACTGCTGGGACGGCTTTATATGGTTTAGCGAATCTTTACTATAATGAAGAGCGTTACGAAGAAGCGGCGAAACTTTATCAACAAGCGATTCAAAAAGGATTAGAAGAAGCCGACGCTTATTTTATGTTAGGGAAAAGTTTAGAGCGTAATGGTAGTGCGAAACTAGCGCTTCCTTATTTACAAAGAGCAGCTGAACTGGCACCTGAAGATGTCCAAATTCGTCTTTCTTACGGCATTTCACTAGCGAATGCAGAAGTATTTGAAACAGCACGCGAGGAATTCCAATTTGTGCTAGAGAAAGATGCTGAAAATGCAGATGCACACTATAATTTAGGCTTTTTATATGCAGTTTCGACGGAAGAAAAAGAGAAAGCATTATACCATTTGAAACAAGCATTTACACTTAACGAAGCGTATGATCAAGCGCGTTATATTCACGATATGATTTTAGCAGGCGAAAAATAAGGAGGGATTTTAGTGGAAAGTGCAGAAGAGCAATTATATGTCATTGGGCGACCATTTGTAACAATTTTTCATAATGCCGATAGCCTTTTTTCAATTTGTAAATGTAAAATTACGAAGACAAATTGTGATTACAATGAAAAAGAAATTGTTATTAAAGGAAACTTTCCACAACTCTCTCCTGAAGAGGATTATAAGTTTGTCGGGCGACTCGTCAATCACCCAACATATGGTGCACAGTTTGATGCAGAAACATTTCAAAAAGTAATGCCAGCAACGGAAGTCGGTGTCGTCCAGTATTTATCGAGCGATTTATTTCCAGGAATCGGTAAAAGGACTGCTTCAACAATCGTCAAGAAGCTTGGACCAGATGCTATTCGGCGCATTTTAAACGACCCTTCTGTATTAGATGAAGTACCAAGACTGACTGATGAACGAAAAGAAACATTAATTTCGGTTATTCAGGAAAATATGGGGCTTGAAAAAACGATTGTTCAGTTAAATGAGTGGGGATTTGGTCCGAAAATTGCAATGCGTATTTATCAGGCTTACCGTGATGATACGCTCCAGTTATTAAAAGAAAATCCCTATCGCTTAGCAGCTGAAATTGAAGGTGTTGGTTTTCAAAGAGCTGATGAATTGGGGCGTCAACTTGGATTAACAGGTGATCATCCTTCCCGTATTAAAGCGGCGGTTTTATACATTGTCAATGAAATGGTACAAAGGGAAGGGCATGTGTACATCGATGCGGAAGTAGCATTGCCTGAAATGAAGCGCCTTTTAGAAACAAGTCAACCGGTAGAAATTCCATTTGATCGCATATCCCAAGCGATTGCAGAGCTAGTAGAAGAGAGTAAATTGGCTGTAGAAGGAAAGCGTCTGTATTTACCTTCGCTCTATTTTAGTGAAGTAGGTATTACGACAAAATTGACAAAGTTACTCGACCGTGAAGTTGCGGAAGAATTTCCAGTGTCAGAAATCCGCTCGGCAATTGGTGAAGTAGAAGAACGCTTAGGTGTGAACTATGCCGAAACACAAGTAAATGCGATTGAGACGGCAATTCATTCACCAGTAATGATTTTAACGGGTGGTCCTGGAACTGGGAAAACGACTGTTATTCGAGGTTTTGTCGAGGTTTTTGCAGAGCTACATGGCTTAAGTTTAGATCCAAAAGAATATGCGAAAAATAAAGAAGCCTTCCCAATTTTACTCGTGGCACCAACCGGAAGGGCGGCTAAACGAATGTCGGAGTCAACAGAGTTGCCAGCAATGACAATTCACCGTTTACTCGGCTTTACAGGGCAAGAAAAAGAAGAAGAAACAGACCGAGATATTGATGGTAAACTATTAATCGTAGATGAAATGTCGATGGTTGATACTTGGTTGATGCATCAATTATTAAAGGCTTTGCCAAGTCATATGCAAGTGTTGTTTGTCGGAGACCAAGACCAATTACCTTCAGTAGGTCCCGGACAAGTATTGAAAGATTTATTAGATTCCACAGTCGTACCTACCGTTCAATTGACGGAAATTTATCGTCAAAGTAAAGAATCGACGATTATCGAAATGGCGCATATGATTAAGCGTTCGGAATGGACGGATATGGCTTTACAAAAAACGAATGATCGCTCGTTTATTAAAACGACTGCTCCCAATATATTAAGTGCCGTCGGTCAAATTATTGATAATGCCTTATCAAAAGGTCATGACATTAAAGACATTCAAGTACTCGCGCCGATGTATAAAGGTCCTGCGGGGATTGACGGGTTAAACCAAATGATTCAACAAATGGTCAACCCTCCAAGCCCTAAACGTAAAGAAGTTCAATTCGGTGATGTTTGTTACCGGATTGGGGATAAAGTTTTGCAGCTCGTTAACCAACCAGAAAGCAATGTTTTTAATGGTGATATGGGAACAATCATTAGTATTTTCAAAGCGAATGAAAACATCGAGAAAAAAGAGCAAGTTGTGATTGATTTTGATGGCAATGAAGTCGTATATGAACGGAAAGATTTAATGCAAATTACACTCGCTTACTGTTGTTCGATACATAAATCACAAGGAAGTGAGTTTCCAATCGTCATCATGCCCATTGTGCGTAGCCAACGTAAAATGTTGCGCAAAAACTTACTTTATACTGGCATCACGAGAGCACAGAAATTTTTAATTTTATGCGGTGAGCCAGATGAGTTTAAATACGGCATTCATAATACCGAAGAATTAAAGCGTCAAACGACATTAAAACGTCGCTTGCAAGTTTCAACGGGCATTGCTGAAGAGGATGAAGTTTCTGCCGAATCAAATGATGAGGAAACTGTAGAAAAAGATGTTAGGCAAGTATCAAATGATCATTTACCTAAACAGTTAACGAAGGAAATCGCAACTTTCGTAGATCCGATGATTGGCATGGAAGGCATCACACCTTACCAATTCTTAACAGAAGTTCGTTGACAGTTGAACAGAAGTTTTCTATACTAATAGCAATAAAAGAAATACGTTGAAAGAGACAGTAAATAATACGTGATGTTCAGAAAAAAACTTCTAGGCTGAAAAAGTTTTCCTCACAAATTATTGAACGCTACTCTGGAGTGCAGTTAATCCCTGCCGTTATGCCGCGTTAAGGCAACTAAAGATATTCATTTTTCGAAGTTTTTCGAAGTGAATAATTTAGGGTGGTACCGCGAATATCAAACTTCGCCCCTGTATACGTAGGGGCGGAGTTTTTTTATTTGCAAAAAATATGTATTTCTAAAGAACTTATTTGAGGAGGAAATCAAATGAAAAAATTAACAGCAGCAGAAATTCGCGCAATGTTTTTAAACTATTTTAAAGAACATGGGCATTCGATTGAACCGTCAGCATCTTTAGTACCAGTGGATGATCCATCTTTACTTTGGATTAATAGTGGTGTTGCGACATTAAAGAAATATTTTGATGGACGTATTGTTCCAGAAAACCCACGTATTGTCAATGCACAAAAATCAATTCGTACAAACGATATTGAAAACGTTGGGAAAACAGCTAGACACCATACATTCTTTGAAATGCTTGGGAACTTCTCAATTGGCGATTATTTTAAGGAAGAAGCAATTATTCGCGCTTGGGATTTCTTAACGAATAAAGATTGGATTGGTTTCGATCCGGAACTTTTATACGTAACAGTTCATCCAGAAGATGAAGATGCATACAATATTTGGCGTGAGAAAATCGGTTTAACAGAAGATCGTATTATTCGTTTGGAAGGGAACTTCTGGGATATCGGAGAAGGTCCAAGTGGTCCAAATACAGAAATTTTCTATGATCGTGGTGATAGTTACGGGGCGGATTTCTCAGACCCGGAATTGTACCCAGGTGGAGAAAATGAACGTTATTTAGAAGTGTGGAATTTAGTATTCTCTGAATTTAACCATAATCCAGACCATACGTATACGCCACTTCCGAATAAAAACATTGATACTGGGTTAGGATTAGAACGTATTACATCACTTATTCAAGACGTGCCAACGAACTACGACACAGATTTATTTATGCCAATCATGCATGAAGTTGAAAAGATTTCCGGTGAAAAATACGGTGAAAATGCGGATAAAGACGTAGCATTTAAAGTAATTGCTGACCATATTCGTACAGTGGCATTTGCAATCGGTGACGGAGCACTCCCATCGAATGAGGGGCGTGGATATGTTTTAAGAAGATTATTAAGAAGAGCTGTTCGTTTTGCGATGCAATTAGGAATCGAACGTCCATTTATGTACGATTTAGTGCCAATTACTGGCGACATTATGAAAGATTACTATCCAGAAGTACAAGAGAAACAAGCGTTTATTATGAAAGTGATTCGTAATGAAGAGGAACGTTTCCATGAAACATTAAATGACGGCATGGCAATCTTATCTGATGTTTTGGAAAAAGCAAAACAAGAAAAGACACCAACTGTTAGTGGTAAAACAGCTTTCCAATTATATGATACGTACGGTTTTCCATTCGAATTAACAGAAGAACTTGCTGAAGAAGCGGGCGTAGCTGTTGATCAAGATGGATTTAAAGAAGAGATGGAAAATCAACGTGAGCGTGCACGTAAAGCACGTCAAACTACAGATTCGATGAAAGTTCAATCAGGTGTACTTGGTGAACTACATGAAGCAAGTACATTTGTTGGTTATGACGTACTTACGACGGAATCTAAAGTGACGGCTTTAGTAAAAGATGGTGAACTTGTAAAAGTTGCATCAGAAGGTGATGAAGTTCAATTTTTACTAGACACGACACCGTTTTATGCTGAAAGTGGTGGACAAATCGCGGATAAAGGAATGGTTTCATCAGAGCTGTTCATCATTGATGTAGAAAATGTTCAAAAAGCACCAAATGGTCAAAACTTGCATACAGGAACTGTTCGTACAGGTGAAGTAACGACGGGTTCTGCAGTAACAGCAGTAGTAAATGAAGCATTACGTAAACAAACGATTAAAAACCATACGGCGACACATTTACTCCATAAAGCGTTAAAAGAAGTGCTAGGGGATCATGTTGCACAAGCGGGTTCTTATGTTGGACCAGATCGTTTACGTTTCGACTTCTCACATTTCGGGCAAGTAACAAATGAAGAGCTAAAAGACATCGAGCAGCGTGTCAATGATAAAGTTTGGGCAGATCTACAAGTTGATATTGCTGAAAAACCAATCGCTGAAGCGAAGGCACAAGGTGCAATGGCTTTATTCGGTGAAAAATATGGCGATGTCGTTCGTGTTGTCGCAATTGATGATTATTCCATCGAATTATGTGGTGGCTGTCACGTGCAATCGACAGGTCAAATTGGTTTATTTAAACTTGTTTCTGAAAGTGGAATCGGTGCAGGAACACGTCGTATCGAAGCACTAACAGGACAAGCTGCACATGAGTCTTATAAAGCACAAGAAGAAGTGTTAAAAGAAGCAGCACAACTAATCAAAGCGAAACAAGAGAATTTTGTCACGAAATTGTCATCAGTACTCGCAACAATGAAAGAATTAGAGCGCACAAATGAATCTTTATCAGCACAATTGGCAAATAGTCAAGTTGATGATGTATTGAAAAACAGCCAAGAAATGAATGGTGTACAAGTTATTTCGGCACGTGTTGATGTGAAGGATAACCAAGCACTACGTCAAATGATGGATGAATTAAAGCAACAATTAACGAATGCAGTGATCGTCTTAGGTGCGGCTGCGAATGACAAAGTGATGTTAGTATCTGGCGTTACAAAAGATTTAAAAGACAGCCCATACCATGCTGGAAAAATTGTGAACCACGTTGCATCACAATGTGACGGTAAAGGCGGCGGTCGTCCTGATATGGCGATGGCTGGTGCAAAAGATGCCTCTAAACTTGATGTCGCACTCGAATCAGTGTATGATTATGTAAAATCAATGTGAATAAAAAGTAGCAAATAGCAAATGATTTTAAACTTGAGCAGTGTGAATGGGGGTTCCGAATATGGATTCATACGATAAAACGATGAAATTCAATTTTCCAGAAGAATCGATGGAGCAAGAAGTCAAACAAGTGATGCTCCATGTACACAAAGCACTTGATGAAAAAGGCTATAATCCAATTAATCAAATCGTCGGATATTTATTGTCTGGAGACCCAGCGTATATCCCACGTCATGATGATGCACGGAATTTAATTCGTAAACTAGAGCGCGATGAAATTATTGAAGAGCTCGTGAAGTTTTATGTGCGTGAAAACGGAGGCAAGCTTCATTGAGAATTATGGGACTAGATGTAGGTTCTAAAACGGTTGGTGTCGCAATTAGTGATGCATTAGGCTGGACAGCACAAGGCATTGAAACGATACAAATCAATGAAGAACTAGAGGATTTTGGGATTGAGCGAATTCAAGAATTACAAGCAGCGTATGATGTATCAGAATTTGTAATTGGCTACCCTAAAAATATGAATAACACAGTAGGGCCGAGAGGGGAAGCTTCCGAGCGTTACCGGGACTTACTTCAAGAAACTTTCAATTTACCCGTAATTCTTTGGGATGAAAGATTGACGACTATGGCTGCAGAGCGTACACTTATTGAAGCAGATGTTAGTCGTAAAAAGCGCAAGCAGGTTATTGATAAAATGGCCGCGATTATGATTTTGCAAGGGTATTTAGATTCAAAAAATAGATGAGGTGAACAATAATGGAACATGGACAAGAAACTTTTACGATTGTTGATGAAAATGATGTTGAACATGTTTGTGAAGTGATTTTAACATTCGAATCAACAGATTATGGTAAATCATACGTTCTTTACCACATTTTAGGTGAAGATGAAGATGAGAATGAAGAGATCGAAATTCATGCATCATCATTCATTCCAAGTGAAGGTGAAGAAGCAGGCGGAGATTTATTCCCAATCGAAGACGATAAGGAATGGGAAATGATCGAAGAAACATTAAACACTTTCCTTGATGAAGAGGAAGAAGAATAATTCATAAATGAATAAAAGGAACGGGACGAGTTATGCCGTCCCGTCTTTTTTCAGTTAATAGAACTTTTATACAGTCTGTGTCGTCAAGATACAAACAACACTGGATTATGCATGTCTGCATATGAAAGAGAATGAAAGAGGTGTGAACGCATGGAAAAGGGATCGAAAAAAGAAGTCATGTTCGATCGTATGCGTGAAAAGAAACAAGAAGCAAAAGTTGTACGTAAAATTGTTTGGATTATTACAGCAGTTGTCTTATTAGTTGGACTCATTGGTGGCTACTCGATGTACTCATTTATATCGAAAGGTTTAAATGCTTATGACGCTGACTCAACAGAGACAATTGAAGTAGAAATACCAATCGGTTCTGGTTTAAATATGATCTCTACAATATTGGAAGAAAAAGGTGTTATTAAAAGCGCTAAAATCTTCAAGTATTATGCGAAATTCAATAATGAATCCAATTTTCAAGCCGGTACATATGAATTATCTAAAGCAATGACACCAGATGAATTGATTCAAAGTCTAAAAACAGGGACAGTTTATTACGAACCATTATTTTCAATTACAGTTCGTGAAGGATTGAATTTAAAAGAGATTGCAGCTGTTTTCGAAGAGAAGTTAGAGATTCCTTCTGAAGACTTTTTAGCTTATGTCAATGATCGAGAAACAGTAGAAGCATTAATGGTGCAATACCCAAATTTAATTACAGAAGAAGTGTTTGAAGAAAATGTAAAATATCCGTTAGAAGGGTATTTATTCCCAGCAACTTATCCGTTTTATGAAGAAAATCCATCTATTGAATTAATTGTAGATCAAATGTTAGACGCAATGAATCAGCAAATGGAATTATTACATCCATTTTTAGATGAACAAGAAAAATCTGTTCATTGGTTAATTACGTTTGCCTCTTTATTAGAAAAAGAAGCAACAGCTAAAGCTGACCGTGAAACCATTGCGAGTGTCTTTTACAATCGAATTAAAGAAGACATGCCTTTACAAACGGATCCAACCGTTGCATATGCCCATGGTAAGCATTTAGATCGTACATTATACAAAGATTTGGAAATCGATGATCCATACAATACGTATAAATATAAAGGAGTTCCACCTGGACCAATTGCGGCACCAGGAAAATCTTCATTAGAAGCAGTAGTTGATCCATCAGATACAAAATATTTATACTTCTTAGCTGATGAAAATGGAACAAATCATTTTGCAGAAACATATGAACAGCATTTGGAAAATCGTGCAAAATATATTGATAAATAAAGGAAGCTAGTTATGACGATGAGCGCAAATAAACAATTAAATGAATCGATTGAAACCTTGTTACAAGAAATGGAAAACTATGCTGAGGAATTTCATGTGCCAATTATGGAACAAAATGGGATTGACACGTTTATTGGTTTGTTAGCCTTGCAGAAACCAACAACATTTTTAGAATTAGGAAGTGCAATTGGGTATTCAGCAATCCGCATGGCTTATGCTTTTCCAAATCTTCAAATTACGACAATTGAACGAGATGCTGCTCGCTTTAACAAAGCTGTAGAATATATTAAAGAAGCGCAGATGGCAGAAAGAATAAATATTATAGAAGCAGATGCACTAGAATTTCAAGCGGATGCTTCTATGATGGGCGCTTTCGATGCTTTATTTATTGATGCAGCCAAAGGTCAATACCAACGCTTCTTTGAAAAATATGCACCGCTTGTGAAAGCAGGTGGTGTTATTTATTGCGATAATATGTTTATGCATGGCATGGTCCTAAAAGATTTATCTGAAATACCAAGGCGTAAACGTACAATGATTCGTAATTTGAAAGCTTTTACGGGATGGGTTGAAAACCATCCACAATTTGAAACGCATTTACTACCAGTTGGTGACGGCATATTAATTGCAATTAAGAAAGAAGCATAGTAAAATGCGTCTCATGAATCATATTACCTGATTGTGAAGGTTGAAAGGATGCAAAAATGGAAAGAAATAAACCACTTGTAATTGGGATTGCCGGGGGATCTGGTTCGGGTAAAACAACCGTTACAAATGCTATATATGATGTATTTAAAAATCATTCAGTCGTTGTGATTGAACATGATTATTATTATAAAGATCAATCTCACTTAACATTTGAAGAAAGATTGGAAACGAATTACGACCATCCTTTGGCGTTTGATACAGATTTATTAGTAAAACATGTCAATCAATTAATGAATCGTCAAACGATTGAAAAGCCTGTTTACGACTATGCACAACATACGCGTTCTAATGAGACAATCCTCATTGAACCAAAGGATGTCATTATTATTGAAGGCATTCTCGTTTTGGAAGACGTTGAGTTAAGAAACTTAATGGATATTAAGCTGTTTGTAGATACAGATGCAGATTTACGTATTGTACGACGCATTTTGCGAGATATCCATGAAAGAGGACGTACGCTTGATTCGGTAGTGGAGCAATATTTATCAGTCGTTCGTCCAATGCACAATCAGTTTATTGAACCTACTAAGAAATATGCAGATATTATTGTTCCAGAAGGTGGAAAGAATAAAGTTGCGATTGATTTAATGGTTACAAAAATAAAAACAATTCTTGATAATGCGGCTGATTTAGTCTATGATGAGGACATAAATTAATAGTAGTTTTAAGCTATGTCGCATAACGGTATCGTTCGCGACATAGTATTTTTATGAAAAGTGATTTTAGGAGTGGAGAAAATGATTACAGAAAAAAAGTTCCCAATGACAGAAGCTGGAAAAATTAAGCTTGAAGAAGAGTTAGAACAATTAAAAACAGTAAAACGTAAAGAAGTTGTTGAACGTATTAAAATTGCAAGAGGTTTTGGTGATTTATCTGAGAACTCTGAGTACGATTCAGCGAAAGAAGAGCAAGCGTTTATCGAAGGTCGTATTACAACTGTAGAGGGTATGATTCGTAATGCTGTCATCATTAGTGAAGCAAATACGGATGAAGTACAATTAGGAAGTACAGTAACATTTAAAGAATTACCAGATGGTGACGAAGAAACATACACAATCGTTGGTTCAGCGGAAGCAGATCCATTAGAAGGCCGTATTTCAAATGATTCACCGATTGCTAAAGGTTTACTTGGTGGTAAAAAAGGTGACGAAATGAAAATTAGTACACCTGGTGGAGATATGACAGTTGTGATTACTGCAATTAAATAAGTATCTGAAACCGCCTTCATTAGATTGAGAGGGCGGTTTTAACTTCATTATACTAAAGAGAATGGTTAAAACGGGCATGTTTTCATCTGTAGACATTGTAAATTCAAGTTGATGTTTTTAAGGAGCCGTTATTGGAACGGCAGATTTCCTCTAGGGGAAACTGAAACATATTGATGGAAAATTCGTCTTATCTGTAAGGAGTTGATTGCAAATGAAAGATTCAAATAATCGATTTTCAAGAACAGACTTACAAAAAAAGAAAAAGACAGACCGCTATTTAAATATCTTAATCGGCATAGTAGTCGTTGCAATTATTGTTTCAGCAGCTGTTATTTTTTCGCCAAAAGACAGTACAAAAGAAGAGGAAGATTCACCTAACTCGGAGCAATCTTCGGAAAATGAACGTGATGAGCCACAAGAAAATAAGCAAGACGATGACAATTTACCTGTAGAAGATGGACAGGAAAATAGTGAAATAGATGAAGCGCTAGACGAAGACCTTAATGATGAAAATCCAGATGCATTAGACCGAGAAGTGATTGAAGATGTTGATGACCCTGTTGTTGAACAAACGATTATTGACCATAATTGGCAGCCGATTGGCACGACGCAACAAGGTGAACATGTTTCCGTTTATGATAAATCATCGGTCGACTGGCAAGAGAAAATTCGCGCAATCGAATATGCAACTGGTTTAGTCGAAGATAATATGACGATATGGCGTCTACAAAATGGTGGTAGTCCACAAAAATCCATCGGTATCGTTTCAACGAAAAATCAAGATGAAAAATATCGTGTGTATTTAGAATGGATTGACGGTGAAGGATGGATGCCGGAAAAAATGGATATTTTAAATACAGTTGACTTTAATTATTAAGTGAAATTTCGGGAGGTTTATTGGAATGAAAGTTGGAATTATTGGTGCTATGGAAGAAGAAGTGACGATTTTACGTGATAAAATGTCAAATACAAAAACAACGACAATCGCAAATTGTGAACTGATTGAAGGGCAAATTGAAGGAACGGATGTTGTGCTTGTTCGCAGTGGGATTGGGAAAGTTAATGCGGCAATTGCGACGACATTATTACTAGAGCAATTTAAACCAGATTATGTGTTAAATACAGGTTCGGCTGGTGGATTTGCTGCAGATTTAAAAGTTGGTTCTGTCGTCATTTCAGATGAAGTTGTGCATCATGATGTGAATGTAACAGCATTTGGTTATGAATTAGGCCAAGTACCTCAATTGCCACCGACATTTTCATCTGATGTTAAATTAACGGAAATTGCGAAAGAGGCAGTCGAAGAACTTGGTGAACATTCACATGGCACAGGTTTAATCGCATCAAGTGATACATTTATGAGCGATCCTACCCACGTAGAAACAGTGCGACAAAACTTCCCAGAAATGATCGCAGCAGAAATGGAAGCGGCAGCAGTGGCACAGGTGTGTCATCAATTCAATACACCATTTGTTGTGATTCGTGCATTATCAGATATTGCTGGACAAGAAGCACCGATGAGCTTTGATGAATTTTTACCAATTGCAGCGAAACATTCTTCAGAAATCGTTGTAAAGGTACTATCGAAACTTTAATCAGTTTATGGTAAAATAAAAATAGTAAACGAATTAGCGAGTTAGGGAGGTTTATAGTATGTCAGATATGACGATTTTTGGTTTAATGGCAGCAGCATTCCTATGTGCAGTAGCATCTTCAGTAGTAATTTTAAATCAAGTAAAAGAATAAAAACTAAAAAGTCCAGAAAAGAGCGCAAGGTCTCTTTTTTGGACTTTTGTAATTTATAAAGGTTGAAAACGAAAATGTGTTTTACAAAGGCGTTATTTACGATTTTGTTCCTCGTGTTTAAAAAATTGATAAAGCTTCACGATTGCTCGTTTTTCAATACGCGAAACATAACTTCTTGAAATATTAAGTTGTTCAGCAATTGCTTTTTGCGTCATCGGCTGATCGTCGAGTAAGCCAAAACGTCTTTGAATAATTTCTAATTCTCGTTTATTCAATTTGCCTAAATGCTTATAAAGTCGATTTTTTTCTTCGTTTTGCTCCACAATTGTGACAGGTGCAATTTCGTCCGTTTGTAAAATATCTGCAATCTCTAATGTTTGCCCGTCATGCTCACCACCGATTGGTTCATGGATAGAAACATCTTTTAATGTTTTCTTTTGTCTGCGCAAATACATTAAAATTTCGTTTTCAATACAACGTGCCGCATACGTAGATAATTTTGTTTTTCGGTCGGGTGTATAAGTATTCACAGCTTTCATCAAGCCAATCGTACCAATTGAAATATAATCGTCCAGTAGCTCATGTTTTGGCTGAAATTTTTTGACAATATGTGCAACAAGACGCATATTTCTTTCAATCAATTCGTCTTTAGCAAGCTCATCTCCGGCGTATAATCTTGCTAAGCATGCTTCCTCTTCTTGTTTGGACAAAGGACGTTTAAATGCATTGCCGCGTATATATCCGAGGAGAATAGGCAACTCCGTCCAAAGCTGTATAAAAGATAAGAAAAATCCACTCAACTAAAATCACCTCCTAATGATTTCAAACCGCTCAAAATTCGTTTCGTGTGGTATACTATGTGAGTATTAAGTTGATTATCGGAGTGAATAAAATGCTAAAGAAGTTTTTGCCGAGCGAATTTGTAACGGACGTTTTTCAATTACGTGCGGAAGATTTAAAAAAACGTGGGATAAAAGCTGTTATAACAGATTTAGATAATACGCTTGTCGCATGGGATCAAGCTAATGCGACAGCAGAAATTATAGAATGGTTAACCAGTTTAAGAGAAGCAGGAATTAAAGTAACAATTGTTTCAAATAATAATGAGTTACGTGTAAAAGCATTTTCAGAGCCAATTGAAATGCCTTTCATTTCTAAAGCTAATAAACCGCTTGGATCAGCATTTAGACGTGCAATGCGTTTAATGCAGACGAAAAAAGAAGAAACTGTTGTTGTAGGTGACCAATTGTTAACGGATATTTTTGGTGGGAACCGTCAAGGAATTCATACGATTCTCGTTATACCTGTAGCTACAAATGATGCAAAAATTACATCGTTTAATCGAAACTTAGAACGTTTTATTATGAATAAATTACGCAAAAAAGGATTAATTTATTGGGAGGAATAAGCTTGGAACAATTGAAATGTATCGGTTGTGGAATTACTATTCAAACGGAAGAGCCGAAAAAAGAAGGGTATGCACCACCCGCTTCATTAGAAAATGAAGAAGTCGTTTGTCGTCGTTGTTTTCGATTGAGAAATTACAATGAAATTCAACCTGTTTCTTTAACAGGAGATGACTTTTTAAGCATTTTGAATGGTATTGGAAAGAAGAAGGGATTAATCGTTAAAGTTGTTGATATTTTTGACTTTAATGGTAGTTGGATCCCAGGATTACATCGCTTCGTAGGAGATAAAGATATTTTATTAATTGGTAATAAAGCAGATTTATTACCGAAATCAATCAATCCAAATAAAGTATTAAATTGGATGCGTCAAGAAGCGGTGAAATTAGGCTTGAAACCAGTTGATGTGATGCTCGTTTCAGCATTTAAAGGGCATGGTATGCAAGAAGCTTTAGAGCAAATTGAGGATTTACGTAAAGGGCAAGATGTTTATGTAGTTGGCTGTACGAATACTGGTAAATCAACGTTTATTAACTATATTATTAAAAATGCAACTGGTGAGAATGATGTCATTACAACATCACATTTCCCAGGAACGACTTTAGATATTGTAGAAATTCCATTGGATGATGAGCGTGCAATTTGTGACACACCAGGTATTATTAATGATCATCAAATTGCTCATTATTTAGAAGCAAAAGATTTAAAATTAATAACGCCAAAATCTGAATTAAAGCCAAAAGACTTTCAGTTAAATGCGGAACAAACGCTTTTCATCGGTGGTTTAGCGAGATTCGACTATGTGCGTGGCGAACGTTCTTCATTTCAAGTATATGTATCGAACCGTCTTGACATTCATCGAACAAAACTTGAAAATGCAGATGCACTTTATGAAAAGCATAAAGGTGTAATGTTAGCACCACCTTCAAAAGAGCATTTAGCAGATTTTCCGGAATTTGTTCGCCATGAATTTTCAATTAAGGAAAAGAGAACAGATTTGATTATTTCAGGACTTGGTTGGATTACAGTCCAAAACCCTGGTATTGTCGCGGTTCACGTACCAAAAGGTGTCGATGTTTTAGTGCGTTCTTCATTAATTTAAAAGAAATGGGTGGGAATGAATGAAAAAATGGTATGCGATTATTGGAGATCCGATTGAACAATCTAAATCTCCTTTTATGCAAAGTGCATGGTTTCAGGAGCTTAAAATGGATGCAACGTATATTCCGCATCATATTCGGGAAGAAAATTTACAACAAGCTGTCGAGAGTTTAAAATTGCTCGGTTGCAGTGGTTGGAATGTAACAGTACCGCATAAAACGGCTATTATTCCCTACTTAGATGAAATTGATGAAACGGCAAAACAAATGAATGCAGTAAATACAGTTGTAACATTGCCAGATGGCAGAATTCGTGGTTATAATACGGATGGTCCTGGATTTGTCCAATCTTTAGAAGAACAATTTGAAAAAGTTGCGCAATCGAAAAAAGTATTGGTCATTGGTGCTGGCGGTGCGGCTCGTGGTATTTGTTATAGTTTAAAAGCTGCAGGTTATGGTCCGATTACGATTGCGAATCGCACGACGGAGAAAGCACAAAAATTGGCAGATGAATTAGGGGATGTTACAGCTTGTTCATTAGAAGAAGCGGAAAGACATTTAGCTGATTATCATTTAATTGTGCAAACGACATCTGTTGGCATGCATTCGAGTGTCGCGGGCTTACCAATTGATTTAACAAATTTAGGCACGAACACAATCATTGCTGATATTATTTATAACCCGTTGGAAACGGAATTTATAAAAGAAGCGAAAGAACGCGGAGCCGAAGTGATGAACGGACTAGGTATGTTTGTTCATCAAGGTGCGATCGCATTTGAAAAATGGACAGGGAAACGTCCAAATACAGAAAATATGATTGAAACTATTACACAACAACTTGGAGGAACTTATGTTAACAGGTAAACAAAAAAGATTTTTAAGAAGCGAAGCACATCATTTACAACCATTATTTCAAATTGGTAAACAAGGTTTGACAGATTCTGTCATTGCACAGATTGAAGAAGCATTAGAAGCACGTGAGTTAATTAAAGTAAATATTTTACAAAACTGTGCAGAAGATAAAAACGAGATTGCACAACGTTTAAGCGAGCAAGAAGGTTTATACGTTGTTCAAGTCATCGGTAATATTTTAATTTTATACAAAGAGTCAAAAGAGAATAAAGAGATCCAATTACCATAAAGGGAGCGATTCCGTTGAGAAAGATTGGCATTCTTGGTGGTACATATAATCCACCCCATATTGGCCATTTGATTATCGCGAATGAAGTAAAAAACGCACTTGGATTAGATGAAGTGCGTTTAATGCCAACTGCTCTACCACCACATAAAAATGCAGATGCAACAATTAGTCCAGTAGCACGCCTTGAAATGGTTAAAATAGCCGTTAAAGCGACTGAAGGACTCGTTGCAAGCTCTTTTGAAATTGACCGTGGCGGTGTGTCTTACACAGTTGATACGATGCGTCAATTGACGAAAGAAGAGCCTGATGCACAGTTTTATTTCATTATCGGAGGAGATATGATTGATCAACTTCATAAATGGTATAAAATCGAAGAGTTATTAGAACTCGTGTCATTTATTGGTGTGAATCGACCTGGTTGGAAAAGTGAGACGGCATTTCCAATAACATTAGTCGATATTCCAGAAATTGATTTATCTTCTACTCTACTGAGAGAACGTTTTAAAAATGGCAACACTGTAAAATTTTTAATTCCACCAGAAGTAGAAGCATATATCGTAGAGGAAGGTTTATATGGAACAAATTAAAACGGCACTTCAAGAAAACTTAACAAAAGGACGTTACGAGCATGTATTAAGAGTATGTGACACAGCTGAAAAATTAGCGCTTAAACATGGAGTGTCTGCAGAAGATGCACGTTTAGCAGCATTATTACATGATTATGCTAAATGTATGGCACCGGATACGCTACGTACTTTATTAATCGAAGCGGATGAAGACGTTAGACTTTTTGATTTTCATCATGAGTTATGGCATGGTCCAGCTGGTGCGTATTTGGCGAAGCGTGATTACGGAGTTACTAATAAAGATGTACTTAACGCGGTTCGTTATCATACGACAGGCAGAGCAAATATGTCTCTGCTAGAAAAGTTAATTTTTGTGGCGGATTTAATAGAGCCAGGTAGACAATTTCCAGGAATTGAAAAGTTAAGAGAGGCCGCAGAACAATCAATAGAAGACGCTATGCAAAAATGTATCGGACATTCGATACAATATTTAGCGACAAAACGAGCAGCAATTTTTCCAGATTCCTTGGATTGTTACAATGAATATATGCTAAAAAATTAAAGTTGGTTGAATGAAAGGATTGTTAGTATGACACAAACATTATTAACAACTGCATACAAAGCAGTAGACGATAAAAATGGTTTAGATATTGTTGTTTTAAATATGGAAGGTATTTCAATGATTGCGGATCAATTCATTATTTGTCACGGGAACTCAGAAAGACAAGTACAAGCAATTGCACGTGAAGTCATTGATCAAGCAGCTGAATTTGGAGCGAATGTGAAACGTGTTGAAGGAATGGACACAGGACGTTGGGTATTAGCAGATTTAGGTGATGTTGTTGTTCATGTCTTCCATAAAGATGAGCGCGATCATTATAATTTAGAGAAATTATGGGGAGACGCACCTCGTATTGACGGAGTAGAACTGTAAAAATGACAGGTAGCTATGAACGTTTCGCAGAAATTTATGATGATTTAATGATCGAGGACATTCCTTATGATCGATATATCGAATTAATTGAAATGGCGATTGGATCGATTGAAGAAAAACGCATTTTAGACGTCGGTTGTGGAACGGGCTTATTGTCTACCAATTTAGCACAATTAGGAGGAGAGGTCACTGCAGTGGACCTCTCTTCTAAAATGCTAGAAATTGCTAGTCATAGAGCTAAAGCCTTAAATGTTGCTGTTAATTTTAAGCAAATGCCGATGCAAGAAATGAGTGGTTTTTCAGGATTTGATTTAGCCATCATTCCGATTGATTCTTTAAATTATTGCTTGCAAAAAGAAGATGTTGAAACGACTTTTCAGCATATTTATCAAGCTCTAAATCACAATGGTGTGTTACTTTTTGATGTCCATTCAACATTTAAAACAGACGTGATTTTTATGGAAAGTCCATTCGTTTATGATGATGGAAATATCGCTTATATTTGGCAAACTGAAGCAGGCGAAGAAGCTCATCAAGTTGATTCAGAAATAATCTTTTACGTGCAAGCTCCAAATGGTCTTTATGAACGTTTTGAAGAACAACATCAACAAAGAACATTTCCAATCGAGGAATATGTTCAAATGCTTGAAAAATCAGGCTTTAAGATTGAACGCATCTTCGCGGATTGGGAAGATGAAGCACCTGAAGAAGATAGTGAGAGAATATTCTTTCAAGTTAGAAAATAGGTATTGCATCACGTAGGAATTGATGTATAATAAAAGTACTCCATATGGATTTGAAAGGAGTGTAGAAAATGTTTCTTTCCTTTCTATCCAATCATTGGCGCAAGCTTTTAATTCCTCTTATTTTTATGACGGCTTTTGCTGTCTATTTGTTCATTCCCCGTGAACAAGCAAGTGACAATCAACCTTATTTCCAACAACAAATTCCAACACAATCAACTTTAATCGAATCGATGAATGCTACCAATAACGAGCGTACAGAAGGCGGCGAGTTCCAGTCTGAAGATGTGCCGCTATCTATTATTGTAGATGTACAAGGTGCAGTGAAATTTCCTGGTGTTTACGAGTTAACAGAAGAAGAACGACTCATTGACGCCATTCAAGCAGCTGGTGGCTACGAGACAGAAGCAGATACGAGACTGATTAATCATGCTCAAAAAGTAACCGATGAAATGTTTATTTATATTCCACGAATTGGTGAAGAGCCGCTAGAAGAGCCATTGTTTACGACTGTTCAAACAGGCAATGCGAATTCAGGGAATCAAGACGGTCTTGTAAACTTAAACACAGCAACTGAAGCTGAATTGACAACCTTAGCAGGCATCGGTCCTTCCAAAGCAGCTGCAATCATTCAGTACCGTGAAGAGCAAGGGAAGTTTCAGTCGATTGAAGAACTGAAAAATGTGACAGGAATTGGCGATAAAACCTTTGAAAAATTACAAAATGAGATTACAGTCAAATAACGGAGGCATTCATATGGAGCGAATTACTTGGGATCAATTTTTTATGGCACAATGTCATTTACTCGCATTGCGTAGTACGTGTACACGTTTAAGTGTAGGCGCAATTATCGTCCGCGATCATCGCATGATTGCAGGCGGCTATAACGGTTCAATATCAGGCGGAGATCATTGTATAGACCATGGTTGTTACGTCGTGGACAATCATTGTGTGCGCACAATTCATGCGGAAATGAATGCATTACTACAATGCGCAAAATACGGTACACCAACAGCTGGTGCGACTGTTTATGTGACGCATTTCCCGTGTTTACAATGCTCAAAAGCACTCATTCAAGCAGGTATTAAGCGAGTAATTTATGCGACAGACTATCGCAATAATGAATACGCACAAACCCTATTTGCACAAGCAGGTGTTTCAGTGCAACATATTCCATTCGATGAAAGAAAAGTTGATTTTTTAAGCGATGAAAAACAACATTTAATGGAAGAAATGTTAGGGATGATGCGTGAACTTGGTGCTAAAGAAGATACATTAGGTCCCTTAGAAGAAAGGGCTACAACATTATTCAACAGATCTTAACGAACATAAATTTTACGTATATAGCGTTTGCCGTAATGATTTCAGCATTTAGTGTCTATCATACGGCTACGCTACTTATTCTTCACTTCATTTTACTCCTCATTGTATGGTTTTTAAAAAAAGAACGCCATACATTTCTACTCGTACTGCTTTTTGCAAGTACAAGCTACTTTTATTTTACTGTCGAAAAAATTCAAATCATAGAAGAAGGAAAACTAACAATAACGATTCAATGGCTCGATCAAGTAAAAATCGACGGTGGTGTCATGAAAGGTTTTGTGACAACTCTAGATGGTGAAAAATGGTATGCTACTTATCGTTTTAATGATGAAATCGAAAAAAGCTATTTTCAAACTGAATTATTACCGGCACATGCGTTTACAGTAACAGGTGAGCTGAAAGAAATATATCCTGCGGCACATCGTTATAGTTTTAATATGAGGCGTTATTTACAAATGAACGGGGCAAGGGGAAGTATGGAGATAACCGAACTTCACGCTTCTACAACAGCAAATGGTTGGAAAGAAAGATTACTGCGGCAAAGACAAAAGATTGCACGTCATATAGAAGAAACATTTCCCGGGAGTTTAGTTGCCGAGGCGAAAGCTTTATTAATTGGTGATCGTTCTCATATGGACGAGGAAACGGCTAAACAGTATCAGAAGCTTGGGATTACGCACTTATTTGCAATTTCAGGCTTGCATGTTGGGTTATTGACCTTGCTCGTAAGAGAATGTCTTCTGCGGCTTTATATTCGACGTGAAACGGTGCATGGATTGTTGATTGTCAGTTTACCAATTTATGCAGTCATCGTTGGAGGAGCCCCTTCCGTATGGCGTGCTGTTACTGTTACCGTGTTAATTTTAGTAATGACGTTTACAAAGCTGACAATTCGTTTAGATCATTTATTGGCACTTACGGCAATTGGGTTTATTGTACAGAAACCTTATCTAGTGTTGCAACCAGGTTTTCAATTGTCTTATGCAGCTACATTCGCTTTAATTTTGTCACATCGTCTTTTAAAGCGAGCCACTTCAAGTTTACAGATATCATTTTATGTGACCTCGATTAGTCAAATTGCTTTGTATCCTATTTTACTTGTGCACTTTTACGAACTGTCTTTGTCTTCATTTATTGTCAATTTATTGTATGTCCCTGTATATTCTATCATTATTCTACCAATGAATTTTCTCTTATTACTTGTAACATTTATCAGTCTTCCCATTGCGAATTTATTATTTTACTGTTATGAACCTTGTCGGAAGTTGCTAACCGAGTTAACGGTACTTCTCTCGAAAATCCCTTATCAATTATGGACACCTGGTAAGCCGACCACTGTATTATTCTTTTGTATGTTAATTGGCATATTTTGCTTTTTTATTGCACTTGAAAAACGTCGTAAATTGGGTTATTGCTTGCTTTATATTATATTACCAGCAGCGGTGTTACAGTTTGCTCCATATTTTAATAGCACATTGCGGGTTACTTTTTTAGATGTTGGACAAGGCGATAGTATTATTATTGAAATGCCTTATAAACGCGCTATTTACGTTATTGATACGGGAGGCACTGTCCCTTTTGGTGAAGTTAACTGGAGAACGCCAGAAAAATCTTTTGATGTAGCAACTGGTGTACTTGTACCGTATTTAAAAGGAAAAGGACATACGAAAATCAATCGTTTAATTATTTCTCATCCACATTTAGACCATATGGGGAGCGCAAGTCGATTACTTGAAGAAATAAAGGTAGCTGAACTTCATACTGCACCAAATACGTTAGAGGTGGAAGAAATGCAAGCGTTACTAGGTGTTGCTGATGAGCAAAATATTCCAATCATTGAAGTCGCAGACGGAGTTTCTTGGCGGGAAAAAGAAGCATCCTTTCATTATTTACATCCACAACAATTGGAGTATGTTGGCAATGATAGTTCGTTGGCTTTGTTAATGGAAACAGTTGGTCCATCATTTTTATTTACAGGTGATATGGAAGAAAAAGCTGAACAAGCATTTTTGAAGAAATATGGAGAAGTCGATTTTGGAGAAGTCATTTTAAAAATTGCACATCACGGTAGTAAAACTTCAACGATAGAACCATTTATTCAGTCTTTACAACCGATTTTAGCAATTGGCTCTATGGGAAAGAATAATCGATTTAATCATCCGCATGAAGAAGTTGTCGAACGTTTAAAAGCTTATCGTATTCCTTTTTTAACGACCGAGGAACATCAATCGATTACAATCGAAGTGAAAAAGGATGGTTCCGTCATTTTAGTGGAAACATGAAAAAACGGACAAGTCTTAAAAAAACTTGTCCGTTTTTAACTCGATTAACGAGTGTATAGTTGTCTTCTAAACTGTATAAGTGCTGTTTACATTAGCCTGCGATGAAGTCAACTAATGTAGCAATTATAAAAATACTAGCAAAAAATCCGAAAGATACAACCATACCGACTATTGAGTCGACGAAATCATTTCGTTTTGACTGTACATCATGTTCAAATTCGTTCATTGCTACACCTCCTATAAGTTCAACTATAAGTATAAGCGATTTGTCAGAAAAAATCTATACTAAAACGATATATCTATTTTTGTTGTTATAAATGACACAGATTGTTCAACAATAAAAGAGAAGATACGTTATAATGAACGGAGAAGAAATTGAGGTGAGCGGAATGCCGAATACAGTTTGGAAAAAAATTTCGGATGGGAAAATAGATGCTGTTTATTTATTAACAGGTGAAGAGCATCATATTTTTGATAAAACGATCGAGCGTTTGAAAAAAGCGATGCCAACAATTATGGATGAAGACATTGTGCGCATGGATTTATTGGAACAGCCTGTGGAAGCAGTTGTAGAAGAAGCGGATACATTACCATTTTTACAAGATCATAAATTAATTATCGCCTCGAATGCGATTTTTTTAACGGGACAAGATAAAAAGAAGGCAGATGTAGAACATCATATCGAAACGCTGGAACAATGGTTGAAAAACCCTTCACCGACAGCAACGGTCGTTTTTATTGCGCCGTATGAAAAATTAGATGGTCGAAAAAAGATTACGAAATTAATGAAAGAAACAGCGACGGTCATTGAAGCGAATCGTATACAAGGGAACGATTTATACACATGGGTTCAACAGGAAGCGACTGCAAATGGGGTTCAAATCTCTTCTGAAACGGCAGCAAAGCTAGTGTCGATGGCAGGAGAAAGTTTAGTTACTTTGGCGATGGAAATCCAAAAAATTGCGACTTACTTAGGTGAAGGTGGCGTTGTCACTGATACAGAAATTGATCAATTAGTGCCGAGAACACCAGAAATGGATGTGTTTCGTTTAACGGATGCATTTGTTGCGAATAAAGTTTCTGAAAGTGTGTCCATTTATCATGATTTACTTCGAAACGGAGAAGAGCCAATTATGCTTACTTCTTTAATTGCCGGTCAAGTTCGTTTAATGATTCATGTACAATCATTAGCTAAAAAAGGATATCACCAACAGCAAATCGCGAAAACATTACGTGTGCATCCTTATCGGGTAAAATTAATGATGGAAAACAGACAAATTCCTAAAGCGGAACAGTTATTAAAAATCATCGATGATCTCGCGACAATTGATTATCAATTGAAAACAACGAGTGGTAAACGCGAGCGGTTATTAGAGTTGTTTTTTATGGGTGGGTTGAAGAGAGCGTAAATCTTAGGTCGAGATGATCAATGAGTTATCTTAAAAAATACAAATTTAAAGACCATCTTGAAAATTTCAGGATGGTCTAAGTTAATTATTGAACTTTTTTAGAAAGACGAGCTTTTTGACGTGCAGCATTGTTTGAATGGATAAGTCCTTTTCCAGCTGCTGTATCAATTAATTTGATTGCATGTTGAACTAGTTCTTTAGCATTCTCATCTTTATTGTCAATCGCAGCGTCTGCTTTACGTACTGCTGTACGCATAGTAGCTTTGATTTTAGAGTTGTGCTCGTTGCGTTTTTCGTTTTGTTTAACGCTCTTAATAGCTGATTTAATGTTTGGCAAATCGTTCACCTCCAATTTTCTGGTAGGGAAAATGTTTCATATTTTTTAAGAAATCACTTTCATAACATGCCTAATTTTAACAAACGAACAGCTTAATTGCAACAAATAAAAATGGAGAAGTGAAGAAAATTTATAAAATCGTTGTGAATAAAGGATTGCGAATCGACCAAACTAACTTTAGAGGTGATGGATTTGCAACAATTTTATCGAACGGATTTATTAGTAGAAAATGAAGAAATGGTAAGACATCAAACTGAAAAAGAGAAGAAGATATTAGATGAAACTTCAGGTGTTGAAATAGAGGAGAAAAGAGAAGGTCAAATTATTATTACAGATATTACGATAGACGAAGAAGCGGAACAAAGAATCGGAAAAAAAGCAGGTCATTATATTACATTAAGTGCACCGACGTTAGCGCCTTATGAAGAAGAGCTTTTTGCAAATTTAATTCAACAATGCATGCAGCAAGTACAAAAATTAGCGGAAAAACATGTGCCTTTGAAAGACGGTAAAATTTTAATTATCGGTCTTGGCAATCGCGAAGTGACTCCTGACGCTGTTGGTCCACTGCTTATGGATGAATTAAAAAAAGAAATCCCAACTTATTATTCAGAGGAACAAAGTGAGTTAATTGTTTATGCACCAGGCGTCACCATTCAAACTGGACTTGAAACGGCAGAGTTTGTCGAGGCAATTGTGCAAAAAACAAATGCCGACCTTTTAATCGTTGTAGATGCACTAGCTGCAAGAGATGCTAATCGCCTTTGTCGAACGATTCAACTAACAGATACCGGCATTCATCCTGGCTCAGGAGTGGGTAATCATCGAAAAGAATTATCGACAGAAACATTAGGCATTCCAGTATTAGCACTAGGCATTCCGACAGTAGTTGATGGTCCAGTTTTTGTAGCGGATGCGATTGATACAATGTTTCAGTATTTGGCCAGTAAAATCGGTGAAACGAATAATCCGTCGTCTTTATTATCTGTAACACCTTGGCTGAGAAATGAGCACAAAGAAGTGGATCTGTCCGTATTAAAACCAATATTTGGCGATTGGTCTACTTGGCCACATGATGAGCGTATCCAATTATTTGAAGAAGCACTCCAGCACCATAATTTAAAAACGTTTATCTCTCCAAAGGAAATTGATGCTTGGGTAATGTTATACAGCCAGTTTTTAGCTGAAGGATTTAATGAACTCTTATCGAAAGTGAAAAATAAATAAAGCTTCCAGCATGAATTCCGTTTTCCCTACATAGAGTGGAAGACGGAGGGGTGCTACGTGAAAAAAACATTGCAATTTTGGAGTATTTGTATATTCATGTTATTTTTATTCCCAATTATTTTGAAATACCTTCCAGTCAATGAAACGTCTGCTGGTACGAATTATTTGAAAGAGCCTTCAAAAATCGTCTACGCATCTAATGTTTTTGAGGAAGATTTACAAACTAAGGAAACTGTGAATACAGAAGCATCTGCATTATTGTATTTTACACATAACCAAGAAGCCTATGCGCCGATTACAAAAGCAGTAGATGGCAAAGTAACGGTTTCGCATCACACTGAAAACATTACAAAATTTGGCGACAAATTAAAAGGGCAACTTGATTCAAAAGGCGTTCAAACGACGATTTTACCTGTTGATAATACTGTAGTTAGAAATGAGAAAGGGATGTCTTTTGCACAATCATACGCATCGATTCGCCCGCATGTAGCCGAGGAAGTCAAAACGAATCCTTATGATTTAATCATTGACTTACATCGTGATTCGATTGGTAAAAAATATACGACTGCTGTTCATGAAGGTACATCTTACGCGAAAGTTGCTTTTGTCATTGGGATGGAACATGCAAATTATCAGTCCAATGAAGAGAAAGCGGTCAGTTTACAACAACAAATGGAAAAAATAGTGCCGGGTATTACGCGCAATATTATTCGAAAAAGTGGGAGCGGAGTAGATGGAAAGTATAACCAAGATTTACATCCGAATTTAATCGTCGTCGAGTTAGGTGGCGTGGAAAATACGGAGGAAGAGCTAAATCGAACAATTGCAGTTTTAGCTGAAGCAATTCCGATGATTTTAGCAAAATAATATGATTGGAAATTGAACAAATCGCCATTCACTGTTATACTTCTATTAGCACAAATAGGAGTGAACGAACATGAATTCAGAACAAAAACGACAACGTCAAAAAAACATTCGTAACTTTTCAATTATCGCACATATTGACCATGGAAAGTCAACGCTTGCAGACCGAATTTTAGAAAAAACTAATACATTAACAGCACGTGAAATGAAATCACAAACATTAGACTCAATGGAGTTAGAACAAGAACGTGGCATTACGATTAAATTGAATGCTGTACAGTTGACGTATCAAGCGCAAGATGGCGAAGAATACATTTTTCACTTAATTGATACACCAGGACACGTCGACTTTACATATGAAGTATCTCGTAGTTTAGCTGCTTGTGAAGGCGCAATTTTAGTTGTAGATGCTGCACAAGGAATTGAAGCACAAACATTAGCGAACGTTTATTTAGCGCTTGATAACGACTTGGAAATTTTACCAGTTATTAATAAAATTGACTTACCAGCAGCTGATCCAGAACGTGTCAAAGCTGAAGTTGAAGAAGTAATCGGTTTAGACGCATCGGAAGCAGTGCATGCATCTGCGAAAGCAGGGATTGGGATTGAAGAAATTTTAGAGCAAGTTGTAGAAAAAGTACCAGCACCGACTGGCGACCCAGATGCACCATTAAAAGCACTTATTTTCGATTCGCATTATGACCAATACCGTGGTGTTATTGCCTATATTCGAATTTTAGACGGTTCTGTAAAACCAGGCGATAAAATTCGTATGATGGCAACTGGTAAGGAGTTTGAAGTAATTGAAACGGGTGTCTTTACACCAAGAGAAACACCGATGAAAGAATTAACAGTTGGTGATGTTGGCTTCTTATCAGCATCGATTAAAAATGTTGGAGATACACAAGTAGGGGATACAATCACACTTGCAAATAATCCAGCGGAAGAAGCTTTATCAGGTTACCGTAAGATGAATCCGATGGTATTCTGTGGACTTTATCCAATTGACACGTCGAAATACAATGATTTACGTGAAGCATTGGAAAAGTTAGAGTTAAATGACTCTGCTTTACAATACGAAGCGGAAACATCTCAAGCATTAGGGTTCGGTTACCGTGTCGGATTTTTAGGTTTACTGCATATGGAAATTATTCAAGAACGTATCGAAAGAGAATTCGGTATCGACTTAATTACAACAGCACCAAGTGTTATCTACAATGTAGTGACGACAGATGGTCAGCACCACCGCGTTGATAACCCACATATGATGCCAGATACACCAGTCATTGATTATGTCGAAGAGCCATACGTAAAAGCATCGATTATGGTACCGGAAGATTATGTTGGTTCTGTAATGGAGCTTTGTCAGAAGAAACGTGGAAACTTCATTACGATGGATTACTTAGCTTCAGCTCGTGTAAACGTCATTTATGAATTGCCACTTTCTGAAATTGTATTCGACTTCTTTGATCAATTGAAGTCAAATACAAAAGGTTATGCATCACTCGATTATGAAATGATTGGTTATAAACAATCGAAACTTGTGAAAATGGATATTTTATTAAATGGCGAAAAGATTGACGCATTAAGCTTTATCGTTCACCGTGACTTCTCATATGAACGTGGTAAAGCAATCGTAGAAAAACTACGCCAATTAATTCCAAGACAACAGTTCGAAGTACCAGTTCAAGCGGCAATTGGCCAAAAAATTGTTGCACGTTCGACAATTAAATCAATCGGTAAAAACGTCCTTGCAAAATGTTACGGTGGGGATATCTCACGTAAACGTAAACTTCTAGAGAAACAAAAAGAAGGTAAGAAGAAAATGAAACAAGTAGGATCTGTTGAAGTCCCTCAAGAAGCATTTATGGCTGTTCTTAAGATGGATGAGGATTAATAAAAATGTACCCCTGAGCGATATCGTTTAGGGGTGTTTTTATAACTAAGTACTAATGAGGGAGTGATAGGAATGTCAAAATGGACAAAGTTTCAATGGGGGATCATGGTAATTTTATGTGCCGTTATTTTATTAATTAATACATATTATGAATCTGTTAGAAGTGTGTTAAAGACGATTGATGAAAAATGGGTTCCCGCAAGCGTCGTCATCCTGTTCATTACTGTACTATTCGTTGTATGGATGGTGGCATTACTCTTTTACTTCCAAGAGAGAAAAGGGAAGCCTTTATTTACACATAAAATATGGCGTGTGATGCCAGCGATGATCGGTGTTAGTTTGGTCGTTACTTTTATTTTATTTGTGATCTTAGGCGTAACCGTATTGCAAAACGTCGATGCAAGCAATCAATGGATTGTCAATTTGATGGTAATTCTATTTTTAACGCAAGTATACATGCTGATTTTATCGATTTATGTTCGCTATAATGAGCGAAAAACGAATCGCGAAAAAATACTTAGCTCCGCAAATGCGACGGTGCTATTATTACTTGTGATCCTCTTTTTTATGCCAGGATTGTAAATGAATAAAAGATTAACAACACCTGTGTTTTCCGTTAAGGAGAGCTCAGGTGTTGTTTGAAATAAAAAGTGTTGGTTGTCTTTCGTGAATTGAAAAAGAGAGAAGAGACTATGTGAAATGTTTTCCTGAATTGGAACAAAGCTAATAGAGAGTACTATTTTTTGACTTGAAAAAAAATTACAAAGCATTTATAGTGATTTTGTAAGATGAAATAGAATTATTAGAAAAAACGAAATGTTATGAGGGGATTTTGTGTCAAATAAAAATAAAACAGTTATTCGAACGATGGAATTAATTCATTTGTTTATAGAGCATCCAGAGCTTACTTTTCAGGAAATTGTAGAGTTATCAGAGGTTCCTAAAAGTTCCGCTTTTAGAATGATTTCTTCATTGGAAGAAATGCGCTATTTAGAAAAAGGCGAAGATAATAAATATCGTTTAGGGACAGTTTTTCTTAAACTCGGGCAATTGGTGTCTAGTAGATTGAATGTCAGGAAAATTGCAACCCCTATTATGCAATCACTACATGAACAATATCATCAAGCGATTAACTTGGCGATATTAGAAGGAAATGAAGCAGTGTATGTTGAGAAAATTGATCATTATCAAAGAGTGAAGTTGTACACTTCAGTTGGAAGAAGAAGTCCTTTGTATGGAGGAGCTTGTGCTAGAGCTATTTTATCTTTTCTTACGAATAATGAGATAGAAACTTATTTGAAAAATATTGAACTAATACCTTATTCACCACAAACAATTATTAAACCTGATGAATTGTGGTTGACGATTCAAGAAGCTAGAAGAAATGGTTATACGGTTAGCAAATCTGAGTTAGAGGCTCACACAGCATCTGTAGCAGCGCCGATTTTCGATTATTCAGGTAAGGTAATTGGTTCTATAAGTATTGCTGGAATTGAGAATGACTTTACAGACGAAAAAGTAAAGGTTTATGGGGAAGCGATGATAGGAGCTGCTAGATTAATTACAGGGGAATTAGGTTATAAAATAGATCAATAAAAAACAGTTCATCGCGAATTTAGGAATGGTGCGGTGAACTGTTTTTGTTAATTGAAGTGCGTTTTAATCCCACTTTTTATTTGGTTAATGTAAAATTCTCTTTCAAAATAGCACTTTTCTGCTTCTGCTATCGTAGTGAATTGAAATCTCAATTGCTGGCCAGGTTTGGCTTGTGCTAGTTTTGAAAGTTCGGTCGTTAGCACTTGCCCGATTTTTGGATAGCCTCCAACTGTTTGCGAATCTGCCATTAAAATGATTGGCTTACCGCTAGGAGGAACTTGAATCGTTCCGTAAGTGACGGCTTCTGATAAAACATCTTGTTGTTGAATCAATTCTATAGGTTCATCGTGTTCAAGTCGGTAGCCCATCCGATTCGATTCATTGGAAACTGTATATGTCAATTGTTCAAATTTTTTCAAGTGAGCAGGCTTAAATAGTTGGTGGTCAAGCCCAGGCAATACTTTAATTGTTAAAACTTTTTCTGTAGCATAAATTGGCTCATAATGCACACGCCAATCTGTTTTTCCATTTCTTGATGTCAAATGATTAATGACTTTCAAATGGTTAGTAGTATGTTTTAATAATTTTAGTTGGTCTCCTTCAACTAATGAGCGTCCTTCGAATCCCCCTAAATTAGACTTTTCATCTGTACTTTTACTATTCAAGACAGAGTTTATTGCAAGTCCACCACTAATTGCAATATAAGCTCGAAATCCCTCTATAGGCAATTGAAACTCTAGCACGTCTCCATTTCTTACCAAAATAGGCTTGAAAATAGGGATGGAATCACCATTTAACTGAGGTGTAAGATTCCCTCCTGTAACCGCAATCGTTCTTTCATCATGAAAACGAATGGCTGTTTTTCTAAAAAGTACTTCAATACATGCTTCTCCTTCATTATTTCCAACTAATAAATTTGCGATTCTTAGAGCGAAAGCGTCCATCGCACCGGACGGAATGACGCCATATCGTTGAAAGCTAAATCTCCCCAAATCCTGAATCGTGCAATGAATGCCTTTATGAAGAATGGTAATCAAACATTTTCTCCTCCAATTCTTTAAATGACTTTAAACTAATCGGATAAAATTTTACGAGATCTCCAGGATTTAACAGGGAGGGTTGTTTTTGGTGAACATTAAATAACTGGGCAGGCGTTCGTCCGATAATTTGCCAACCTCCGGGCGTTTCATTTGGATAAATTCCAGTTTGTTTACCAGCGATTCCGACTGATCCGGCAGGTATTTTTCTAGACGGAACTTTTTTTCGTGGCGTTGCTATTTTTTCGTTCATTCCACCTAAAAATGGAAAACCTGGTGAAAAACCTAACATATGTACTGTGTATACCCTTTCGCTATGGTACTGAATAACTTCATCGACAGTTAAATGATTAGACTTTGCAATAAATTCTAAATCAATTCCTAATTGCGGATCATAGCAAACTGGGATCTCTATAGGAGAACATTGCTTATCGACTTGGATTTTTAAGTTTGTTAAAAATTTGTCTAACTCATTTATAAATATTTGCTGAACATTTGTATGATGATTATTCTGATAGACGATAAGTGGATCATAATAAATTGTTATATTGTTATAACCTGGAACAGCTTCTATAAAACCGGGAATATTTTTTCGCGTCAAGCTATTCATAACAGATTTTATAAATGATAAATAATGAGTCGAAATACCATCACCTAAAGATACGTAAACTGCATTTTCTGTATATGAGTGGATCGTATATTTGAAATTATGCATAATAACCCTCCTCCTTTAGTTTCGTTTTATGGGAATTTAGTTTTGAAATTCAGTATATTTAATTTATTATTGAATAATTTCATGGAAAACACAAGAGGTATTTTGATTATTGTATATTTAATGATTATTTTTTCATTAGAAAAGGTTATTCTAGCGGTGTTTTTATAGATTTTATTATCTGAATAAAAGCATTTTTATAAAAATAGTCTTGGAAAAATGTATTTCATGTGATAACATATTTTATAATTCGAAATTCAAGTTCTGATTTTCGGGAATGATTAAGACGGGAGGGAGATACAATCGTTTCAATTGATCTGAATTGTGATTATGGAGAGGACTTTGGAGTATATAGATTGAAAGATATTTCGAATATTTTAGATTATGTATCTAGCGTTAATATTGCTTGTGGTTTTCATGCAGGGGATCCTACTACAATGAGAATTGCTGTAGAGCAAGCGATAGAAAAAAATGTCAAAATTGGTGCACATCCAGGATATCCTGATTTAATTGGATTTGGCAGACGCGATATGGATATGCACCCACAAGAAATTTATGATATGACTACCTATCAAATAGGGGCGTTGAGCGCTTTTCTTAACAAATATGAAAAAACTTTACATCATGTGAAATTACATGGTGCACTTTATAATAAAGCTGCGCAAAGTAAAGAGATTTCTGAAGCGGTTGTAAGTGCAGTGTATGATTTTTTACCACAATTAAAACTATATGCTTTGGCGAATAGTGTCACAGTAGAAGTTGCTAAAGCACGGGGATTGGAAGTTTGGGAAGAAGCTTTTATTGATCGTACATACGAAGCAAATGGTTCATTAACTTCCAGAAAAAAAGAAAATAGTGTTATTGCGGATGAAGAAGAAGCATTAAAGCAAGTATTGAGTATTATTGACAAAGGGAAAGTAACAACAGTAAATGGTGAGAAAATTAGATTGCAAGCGCAAACATTATGTATTCATGGAGATAATCCAAATGCATTAAAGTTTGTAAAGAAAATTACTGAACATTTGCAAAGGAATCTTAATTAAAGGATAGGAATAGCTAGGAGGTGTATGAATGGTTCAGCCAACGATTTTGCAAGTAGATGAATTAAAAATCGGTGTAAAAGAAGGAAAAAAAGAAATACCAATTGTTAATGGAGTTAGTTTTAGTTTGTATGAAGGTGAAACACTGGGAATTGTAGGGGAGTCAGGTTGCGGTAAAAGTATGACATCATTATCATTAATGGGCTTATTACCAAAAGGTGTGGAGTTTTTAGACGGGGATGTTTACTTGGATCAACTAAACTTTAAAGATTTCAAGCAAAAAAACTGGAGAGATGTTAGGGGACAAAAGCTATCGATGATTTTCCAAGAGCCGATGAGTTCTTTAAATCCAGTTTATACAATACGAAAACAAGTTCGTGAAATGATTAAAAGTCATATGAAAGTTTCTAATGAAAAAGCGGATGCGAGAACATTGGAAATGTTGAAGTTGGTAGGGATTCCAAGGCCAGATGAAGTGCTAGATTACTACCCACACCAATTATCTGGTGGTATGCGCCAAAGAATTATGATTGCCATGGCACTCGTTAATAACCCTAAAATTTTAATTGCTGATGAACCAACTACAGCATTAGATGTAACAATTCAAGCGCAAATATTAGAGTTGATGCAATCATTACAAGAAAAGATGGGGATGTCAGTTATTTTAATTACCCATGATTTAGGTGTTGTTGCTGAAGTTTGTAATCGCGTAATTGTCATGTATGCCGGAGAAGTGATAGAAGAAGCCGATACAAAGACATTGTTTGATGAACCTTTACATCCTTATACTAGAGGTCTATTAGATTCGTTACCATCAATTCATGAAGAAGTTGAGTATTTATCGAGTATTTCAGGTACTGTACCATCGCCTGCAAATATGCCTACAGGATGCAGATTTAGAGAGAGATGTTCATTTGCTCATGAAAAATGCCATCAAGATCCAAATGTGGTTCAACATAAAAACGGCAGTCGAGTGAAATGTTGGTTATATGACGAAAAGGAAGGTGAGGTGAAATGAAACAACAACCTTTATTAGAGATTAGTGGGTTAAAGAAATATTTCCCCGAATTGGGTGGTATTACTGGTAAAAAGGTTTTGAATGAAGTGAAAGCGCTTGACGAAGTAAGTTTAACTGTTAGGCAAGGTGAAACTTTGGGAATTGTAGGTGAGTCGGGTTGCGGTAAAAGCACGATGGGTAGAACAATTCTTAAACTATTAGAGCCAACAAGTGGGAAAATTATATTCGAGGGGAAAGATCTTACCACTTTATCTCCAAAAGAAATGATTCCTCATAGAAAAGATATTCAAATGATTTTTCAAGATCCATTTGCTTCACTTAATCCTAGAATGAAAGTGTTTGAAATAATTGAGGAGCCGCTCATTAATTTTGGAGTGAAGGATAAAGCAGAAAGAAAGCGCCGAGTTTTAGAGGTTGCGGAACAAGTCGGCTTATCTACTGAACAATTAGGGAGGTTGCCTCATGAGTTTTCAGGAGGTCAACGCCAAAGAATCGGGATAGCGAGAGCGTTAATTTCAAAACCGAAGTTAATTATTGCGGATGAGCCTGTTTCCGCATTAGATGTGTCAATCCAATCTCAAATACTAAACTTAATGCGGGATTTGCAAAAAGAATATAATTTAACTTATATTTTTATTTCACATGACTTAAGTGTAGTTAAGCATTTTTGTGACAGAATAGGTGTGATGTATTTAGGTAAGTTAATAGAATTAACTTCAAAGGATCAATTATATAATGAACCACTTCATCCTTATTCAAAATCACTTTTATCAAGCTTACCGAAAGCGCATCCAGATGAAAAGAAGGAACGCATTGTTTTGACTGGAGATGTGCCGAGTCCCTCTAATCCACCTAAGGGCTGTACTTTTCATACACGTTGCTTTGCGTGTATGGAGATATGTAAAACGGTTTCACCTGTATTTGAGGAAATAAAAGATAATCATTTTACATCTTGCCATTTATACACGAAAGACATTAATGAAAAAAATGAAGTTAATCAGGAGGTAATACAATGAGAAAGAACAAGATACTTTTACTACTAATGCTTAGTGTGATGTTAATATTAGCGGCTTGTGGTGGTAAAAAAGGTGATTCTGATAGCGGTGAGGGGTCTAAATCTAGTGGGGAAAACTCAGCTGCTAAAAGAGGAAATAGTTTAGTTGTTGCAATTCCAACAGATCCCCAGAGTTGGGATCCAATTGACACATTTTTATTAGATTGGAGTTCAGTAGGTTCTTCTATATTTGAAGGACTTGTAGATCGTAATCTAGATTTAGATTTAGAACCAGGGCTTGCTGAGTCTTGGGAGTACGAAGACGATTTAACACTTCGATTTAAATTGCGAGAAGGCGTAGAATTTCATAACGGAGAAGCTTTTAATGCAGAAGCTGTTAAGTTCACATTCGATCGATTACTCGGAGAAGAAGGTGCAAAAGGACCACAACAATCAAACTATACATCGATTGAATCTGTAGAAGTGATTAATGATTATGAAGTTGTGTTTCACTTAAGTAGTCCAGACCCAGTACTTTTAACGAAGTTAGCAGGGTACGGTGCAATGATTGTTCCACCGAATTATGTAAAGGAAAATACGGAAGAGTTTTTCAATGATAATCCAGTTGGTACAGGACCGTTTAAATTTGTTGATTATAAACGAGATCAGTTCATTACGTTAGAGAAGAATGAGAATTATTGGAAAGAGGATTTACCTAAGTTGGACGAAGTTACATTTCGTTTCATCCCAGAAGCATCTACTCGTCTTGCTGAGTTACAAACTGGAAAAATTGATATTATGAAACGAGTAGAAATTGCTCAAGCAGATACGGTTAAAGATAGTGCTCATATTCGGTTAGAAGAAGTAGGAACACCAACAGTAATGTCGCTTCGTTTTGATGACGGATATGATTTTGTAGATAATAAACTAGTACGACAAGCATTAAACTATGCAGTAGATAAAGAAGCAATAATTGATGAGATTTTGGATGGTTATGGAAAAATCATTAGCACGTATCAGAGTGATTTATCATTTGGAAATAATCCGGATTTAGAACCTTATCCATATGACCCAGAAAAAGCGAAAGAACTATTAAAAGAAGCGAGAGTTCCAGAGGGAACTGAGTTGGAATTATATACACCAGGAAGTGACGGAACATTTAAAGAAATCGCTCAAATCATTGCGTTTTACTTTGAAGAAGTTGGCATTAAATTAAGCATCAAGAATGCTGATTCAACAACGATGAACTCTGATTTAATCCCACAAGGAAAAGCCGGCCATATGTACCGTCAAGGTTGGGGCGGTTGGACGCTAGACTTTGATAATACTGCTTACTTAATGTATGCGGAAGGAGAATTTTGGAATCCATCATTTAAAGATGATAAAGTTCAAGAATTATTAGAGGCAGAACGTTCAACTGTGGATCAAGATGAGCGAGAAGCAATTTTTAAAGAATTAACAGAAGTTCTTTATGAATTAGCTCCAGAAATTAACTTATATTCAGAAGTGGCACTTTATGGAGTCAATGATCGTGTTGTAGATTTCCAACCGCCACATGAAGATCGAATTCGTTTAGAAAATGTTTCTGTAAAATAAACAGGAAAAGGATAGTGTGCTTAATCATACTATCCTTTTTTTACCTAGAAGGAGGTACAATCGTGCTTTCATTTGTTATAAGACGATTATTTCATACAGTATTAGTAGTGTTTTTTATATCTTTAATCGTATTTTTCTCCATCCGCCTAACTGGAGACCCAGCAACGGTAATGTTTGGCGCTGGGGAACCGACTAAGGAAGCGATTGAAGCTGTGACGGAACGATTAGGTTTAAATGAACCTTTATCTACACAATATTTACTATTCTTAAAAGGGATATTGACACTTGACTTTGGAGAATCATTTAGAAATGGAACAGCTGTAACTACATTACTTATGGAGAGAGCAGGAGCTACCTTAGCACTCGCAGCAGGAGGGTTAATCGTTGCGATGTTAATCGCTTTTCCAGTAGGGATTTTATCAGCAGTGTATAGAGGAACAGTTGTAGATTTTTTTGGAAGACTATTTTCTTTAATCGGTATTTCATTTCCTAACTTTTGGTTAGGGATTATGCTTGTATTAATTTTCTCTGTAACCTTTAACTGGTTGCCAGCATCTGGATATGATGGAATTTCATCTTTGATTTTACCATCACTTACTCTAGGCTTGATTCTTTCAGGGATATTAGCAAGGCTTATTCGTTCGTCAATGTTAGAAGTGCTTAATCAGCAATATATTTCTACAGCTAGATCGAAAGGGATCAGAGAGTGGAAAGTTATTATTTTACACGCTTTAAGAAATGCGCTACTTCCTACTGTAACTTTTTTAGGTCTACAACTAGGTGGGCTACTTGGAGGAACTGTCATTATTGAACAAGTTTTCGCTTGGCCAGGAATCGGACGTCTAATTGTTGATGCAATTAATCAAAGAGATTATCCGGTCATTCAAGGTGGAGTTATATTTTTAGCAATCATCATGGTATTTATAAATCTCCTTGTTGATATTAGTTATTCATTTATTGATCCGAGAATTAAAGCTGGGAAAGGGGGCGAATAAAGTGAATGAAACAAAAGATAAGAAATCTTTTCTAAAGAAAACAGGGCATTTTATCAGAAAAAATCCGACAGGTGTTTTAGGAATGGTTTTAGTATTTATCACAGTTTTCGCGGCACTTTTCGCTTCGGTTATTAGTCCGTTTGATTATACGAAGGCGCATTTAAAAGATCGTCTACAGCCACCTTCTTGGTTGGATTCTGCTGGCGAATCTGTATATCTTCTAGGAGCAGATCAGGTTGGAAGAGATTTACTTAGCAGAATTATTCACGGGGCACAAATTTCATTGAAAGTAGGATTTTTTGGAGTGTTAATTGCCCTAGTAATTGGTGTATTTTTAGGTCTGGTATCAGGTTATTTTGGTAAATGGCTAGACGATTTTATTATGAGAGTTGCAGATATCCAATTAGCATTTCCATTCATTTTATTAGCAATTGTAGTAATGAGTGTTCTAGGGACTGGGATTTGGAAAATTATTATTATATTAGGAATTACTTATTGGGTAGGCTTTGCTCGTTTAATTCGTGGACAAGTTATCTCGTTAAAAGAACAGGAATATATTCAGGCGGCACGAGCAATTGGTGGTACGAACTTCACGATTATCCGAAAACATATTTTGCCTAACGTAATGTCTTCTATCTTAGTGTTAGGGACGATGTATATTGCAGAATTCATTTTATTGGAAGCATCTTTAACATTTTTAGGTTTAGGTGTAGATCCAACAATTCCATCATGGGGCGGTATGTTAGCAGACAGTCGAAATTATACAACTACAGCATGGTGGACTGCGGTATTCCCAGGTGTTGCAATTATGCTAACTGTACTTGGATTTAATTTGCTAGGAGATTGGTTACGAGATCGTTTCGACCCTAATTTAAAATTATAGGCGGTGTCTAATATGGAACTGGAACAACTTATAGAAAAAATTTGGTCAGAAGAAGGTATATTAGTTGATCAAAATGGTGATGGGGTAATGGATGGAGTTTCATTGTATGTTGATTTGAAAGAAGATTTCTTTCCCATAAACTTGATTGATTTTTTTGCAAGAATTGGCTATGAAACTACGGCTATATCCTATAAGTTTTTTGAGAAGAACAACCAAAAATACACCTTATGTTTTTTAGAAAGTGAAAAGACTTTTTTGAAGATGACAGAAGATAAAATTCTAATATATTATAAATCATTAGAAGAATTAAACCAGTTGCTTATAAAAATTGCAAGCACTCATCTTATAAAAAATGAAAAGGCAATCGTAGCAAATCTACCTTCATTGGCTGATTTTTGGAGTATGAATGGATTTGGTCATCAGAAAGAAGCATCGCCTTCCACTCGATTAAGTGTAGGTTTATATTTAGATGAACAGGTTTTAGATGTTTCACTCGGGAAAGTGCTTTGTCAAATGATGGCGAGAGCTTCCTTATACACGACTGAGTTTTCTTTACCTATTGCTGAAAGAAGTGAAGCGAACATTCGGATAGAAATGGTCAAAGCGGCAGAACAAAAGATAGCTTTAATTGATGAAAATCATCTAAGAATCAGTGGTAATGGTCGTGGATTAGTACGAATGATTTACAACTTTTCAAAATCAAGACATTGGTCGGAAGGCGGACGATTTGGTGAATGGGAAAGAAAGCTAAAAACATCTAAACGTTTGGATGATGTTCTATTAGAAAAATCATGGGAAAGCGAAAGTGAAGTTGAAAAGATTGCTCATGTCCTATCGTCCTATCAACATGAAGTAGAGGATTTTACAATCTTTACATCCCGTTCTAAATTAGTTAGGGATGAACTCAAAGAAAAGTGGGAAAAAGAATTTGATTGTAAAATTCAATCTGTTTCTTCATCATTTAAAACGGCCTTCCATTGGATAGAAGAAGAAATATTAACGTTGCCACATCAAGGTCTAGACGAAATCATTATTCATGTGAAAGAAGACCAAGAAGGGGGCTTAGAACTGCCGATTCGTTGGCTGCAAGAAATTTATCCTGTTGATTTACTTATTGAGAAAACATGGGGCATCAGAAAGGGAAAAATTCATTTTACTTTGTCTAAAGATCAAGACAGTACATATGTAATTGGCGGTGTAATTGATGGGGTGGAACAAATTTTGGGAGAGCTAACTGTTCCAACAATGCAAATTGATTATGTAGAAGATGGTAAATATGCATATCCTTCTACAAGTGCTGTTCAAATGAAGTTGAAAGATGGTAGGACAAAGTTAATAAAAATTGAATCAGACCGTTATGCATTTTATCAGTTTTATTTAAAGGAAATATTACCGCAATTGAAAGCTAAAGTTAACAATTATAATGAAGGACAAGGGCATACACGTCCTTTTTTCGATCGAATAGAAATCGATATTTGGATGAATGAAGATGAACGAAAGTTAGAACTTGATGAAGAACGTATCTCATCGTTAGAAGCTTTGCATGAAGATCTTTACTTCAATACATTAGACTATTTTGCACATTGGGGAGAACAGGTGGAAGGAAAGCCTTTTTATGCACCTGGTGGCGTTTATCCTTTTATGCATATTAGTAAAGATGACCGCCCAAAAGCTAAGGTTAAAGCATATCGCTGGGATGATCGCCCGATTCCCGAAGTCAAAACAATTGGTCTGCTAGCCAATGATTTAGGTGACTTACAATCGGCGATTGTTGAAGTAGACGAACAATTGATTGACTGTCCGATAGAATATCACCAATTGCGACAGGATAGTATTCATCCAGAATTAGATACTTTTCTTAAACAACATCATACTTATCAAAGAATTGTACCGGATTATTCCTATAAAGGTTTGCAAATTCCAGTGATTGAATGCTTTTTACCTATAGAAGAGGAGTTTATTTCTCCGCTTAAGATGACGATGCAAAAGAAAACAATTATTATTGAAGCGGGACATCACTCAAATGAAGTGTCGAGTACGCCAGCTGTTCTCCGATTGATAGAAAGTTTATCAGAAGACCTTTTGAAAGAGGTAAATGTTGTTGTCATTCCGATGGCAAATTTGGATGGCTATCAATTACTGCTTCGATTAATGGCGGAGCATCCGGAATGGAAGCATCATGCGGCTAGATACAATGCAGTTGGATTAGAGTATTCTTATGTTCGCTTTAAAGATTCTGTTTTTGGAGAAGCGAATGTATTACCAAATTTATTAAAAAGATGGGCTGCTGATGTTGTCGTTGATGACCATGGTATACCTTCTCATGAATGGGTGCAACCGTTCGCGGGTTATAATAGCCCGCCAAGATTTCCAGTTTCTTATTTTTTACCAAGTGCAAAAATGTACGGAATAGGGAAGCTACCTATCATGAATGAAAGAGAATTACATGAAGAAAACTTCAAAGCGGTTTTCGACGTAGTAAATCAAATATTTACAAATACAGAGATTGAGAAGATGAACGCTTATTGGAGATCGCGCTATAAAAAATACGGTAATGATTGGTTACCGAATGTCTTTTTAATTGAACTTGAAGAAAGTTTAAATTTCTATAAAATGGAAGTTGAAAGCAATGCAGATTCGTATCAAGCGATAGGAAGATATCCAGAATGGATTGCCGCGGATATTATTACTGAAGCAGCGGACGAAATTGTCTATAATGAATCGCTCCGTAGTTGCGTTGAAGCGCAATATAAATTTAATGATGCTTTAATTGAACAATTGAAACAAAGTAAAGTAACTTATATGGATCAACGTCGAAAGTTGAGAAAGAGACCAATTCAATTGGTGGATACATTAAAATGAAAAGAGTGAAAAATATGAAACTACTACTAACAGGATTTGTCCCATTTTTAGATAATCCAATTAATCCAACAGAGGAAATTGTGAAGCGTTTGGATGGCAAGGAAATTAATGGCTATACGATTGAAACAGCAGTGTTACCGGTCGATTTTGCGGAGTCTGAACAACGCGTGTTAGCTGAGATAAGGGAGAAGCAACCTGATGTTGTTATCATGTTAGGACTTGCGGCAGGACGTTCTAAAATTACGCCGGAACGCATTGCGATCAATGTGAAGGACGGAGCGGCAGATAATAATGGCTATACGCCAGTAGATGAACCGATTGATGCAAATGGACCGGACGGTTTGTTTTCAACATTACCGATTCGCAATATGGTGACGAAGTTAAAGGAAAATAATTACCCAGCAACAATTTCCAATACAGCGGGTGCTTATTTATGTAATAACATTATGTATGCAGCCATTAATGAAGCGAGAAAATCGGAGGAGCCTTTTTCAGCTGGATTTATTCATATTCCTGCATCACATGAGTTGGCAATTCAAAATGACCGCTTGCCAAGTTGGTCATTAGATGATTTAACGGAAAGTATTAAAATTTGTATTGAAGCTTTGTAAAATGAAAGTGTATAAATAAAGTGCAACCATTTGAGCAAGAAGTGACAATATAGTACAATAGTACAGTATTTAAATATGTAATGAATGCAAATTAAACCGTAAAAGGAGGCGAGCTGTTGCCTCCTTTTCCTTTTGGAAGGAGCACATAGATCGATGAAAGGTATGTATATTCATATCCCATTTTGTCATCAAATTTGTCACTACTGTGATTTCAATAAAGTATTTTTTAAAAATCAACCGGTTGATGAATATATAGAGATGGTCGGGCAAGAACTACAAATGATGCACGACGAAGGAATTTCTTTCGGTGAGTTGGAAACTGTTTTTATCGGAGGAGGCACACCGACTTCATTGTCGGCAGAACAACTTCAAAGGCTTTTGGAAATCATCGGAAAGTTTGTGGATGTTGGGAAGCTAGAAGAGTTTACAACGGAAGCAAATCCTGATGAACTAACGAAAGAGAAATTGATCGTTTTAAAAGCAGGTGGCATTAATCGCTTAAGTATTGGTGTGCAGTCTTTTGATACGGAACTATTGAAGAAAATTGGTAGAACACATGATGCGAATGATCCAAAACGTGTCATTCAAGATGCACGAGATGTAGGTTTTACAAATATTAGTATTGATTTAATTTATGCCTTGCCTAACCATACGATCGAGCAGTGGCAACATACATTAGATGAAGCATTCGCTTTAGATTTAGAACATTATTCAGGGTATTCATTAATTGTAGAGCCTAAAACGGTCTTTTATAATTTAATGAATAAAGGGAAGTTGCCGCTTCCAGGTGAAGACATTGAAGCAGAAATGTTAGAGATGTTAATTGCACAAATGGAAGCGCATGGGAAAAAGCAATATGAAATTAGTAATTTTGCAAAACTGGGTTATGAGTCACGCCATAATTTATTGTATTGGCAAAATGAAGAATACGCAGGCGTTGGTGCTGGTGCTCATGGCTATGTCAACGGCATTCGTTATTCAAATATCGGTCCGTTAAATCATTATATGAAAGCGATTGAGGAAGGTAAGCGTCCTGTCTATCAAACACATGAAGTGACATCAGTTGAAGCGATGGAAGAAGAAATGTTTTTAGGATTGCGTAAACTAGAAGGTGTTTCAGCGGCAACGTTTTATGAAAAATTTAATCGTTCCTTGGAAGAAGTGTATGGTGCCGAGTTAAAGAATCTAATTCACCGCAAGCTCGTTATAGAAGAAGACGGATATTTTAAATTGACGAAAACAGGTTTGTTCCGTGGAAACGAAGTGTTTCAACAATTTCTAAAATAATGGGAGTGTATTCGTTGACAGCTACTGTACGATTTGGTAAATTATGATTAGTATTAGCACTCGACGTGAATGAGTGCTAACAGGAGTGATGGTTATGTTGACAGACAGACAATTGCTCATTTTACAATTGACGGTCGACGATTACATCCAATCAGCGCAGCCTGTCGGTTCCCGGCAACTGTCGAAAAAACCGGAAGCACCATTCAGCTCTGCAACGATTCGTAATGAAATGGCTGACCTCGAGGAGATGGGCTTTTTAGAAAAAACGCATACTTCTTCAGGAAGAATACCTTCCGAAAAGGGTTATCGATTTTATGTTGATCATCTATTACAAGAAAGTAAATTGAATAAGGAAGACAGTCGACAATTAAATACCATTTTCGAACAAACAATTTTGGAGACAGAAGACTTGATTCGCAGGTCTGCAACGATCTTATCTGATTTGACGAACTATACATCGATTTTACTTGGTCCTGATTCGTCTATGCGGACGGTACGAAGGTTTTCAATTGTTCCTTTAGATCGCGAAAACGCAGTAGCAATTATTGTGATGGATACAGGGCAAGTAGAAAATCGAATGTTTAAAATACCGCCAAATTTAACCGCATCAGATATTGAAAAAATGGTTAATATTTTAAACGAAAGACTTGTTGGGACACCACTTATTCATTTGCAACAAAAACTTGTCGTAGAAACGAAAAATATTTTGGAAAAACATTTACATCAAGCTGGTGAAGTGTATCAATCCTTTAAAGATGCGATTGCGATTACACCGGAAGAACGTTTATATTTCGGTGGTAAATTAAACATGATGAACCAACCAGAATTTAATGACGTCGAAAAGATGAAGATGTTTATGGATTTAATTGAACAAGCAACAACAACGACAACCATATTTGGGAATATGCATCCTGGAATTGCAGTGCGTATTGGCACGGAAAATAATCATAATGCGATGGATGATTTCAGTGTTATCACCGCAACTTATTCTGCTGGAGATTTAACAAGTGGTTCTATTGCGATTATTGGTCCGAAAAGAATGGACTATGGTAGAGTGATCACTTTGCTGAATATGCTCAGTCATGATTTATCACGTGAGTTGACGAAGCTTACACTCGGACATACAGCAGAGAGGGGAATTCATGATGGAAAATAAAGATGAAACAATTGTACAAGAAGAGGTTGTAGAAGAAATTGAAACAGCTACGACGGATGAAGAAACTGAAGTAGTAAGCGAGGAAGAAGTTGCAGAAGAACTGACAGAAGTCGAACAACTTCAAGCTGAACTTGCTGAACTACAAGAAAAATTGCAACAAGAAGAAAATAAATACTTTCGTGTACTCGCTGATTTAGACAATGTGAAGCGTCGTGCTACATTGGATAAAGAAGCTTTACAAAAATATAAATCACAAGCCGTTCTAACAAATGTTTTACCCGTATTAGATAATTTCGAACGTGCATTAAAAGTGGATGCTGAAACTGAAGAAGCAAAATCGATGATGGATGGTATGAATATGATTTACCGTTCATTAGTAGATGCGCTAAAATCAGAGGGTCTAAGTGAAATTGAAGCCCAAGACCAAGCTTTTGATCCAAACTTCCACCAAGCAGTGATGACTGGTCAAGAAGAGGATAAAGATTCTGGAATCGTGTTAGAAGAGTTACAAAAAGGGTATATGTTAAAAGACCGTGTACTAAGACCATCTATGGTTAAGGTAAACGATTGATTGAAGGCATTTATTTTAACGCCAGTCGTTAATTTAAATATATATTAAAAAACTTTCTAATTAAAGAGAAAGACAAATTTAAGATTGATTGATGTCTAGGAGGAATTTATTTATGAGCAAGATTATTGGTATTGACCTTGGTACAACAAACTCAGTAGTAGCGGTATATGAAGGCGGAGAAGCAAAAGTTATCGCGAATCCAGAAGGAAACAGAACATCACCATCAGTAGTAGCATTTAAAAACGGTGAGCGTCAAGTTGGTGAAGTAGCGAAGCGTCAAGCAATTACAAACCCTAACACAATTATGTCTGTAAAACGTCATATGGGTTCAGATTATAAAGTACAAGTTGAAGATAAAGAATATACACCACAAGAAGTTTCTGCGATGATCTTACAATATATGAAAGGTTATGCAGAAGAATATTTAGGTGAAAAAGTTTCAAAAGCAGTGATTACAGTTCCTGCTTACTTCTCTGACGCGCAACGTCAAGCAACGGCTGATGCTGGTAAAATTGCTGGACTTGAAGTAGAACGTATTATTAACGAGCCAACTGCAGCAGCACTTGCATACGGTTTAGATAAAACTGATGAAGATCAAACCATTTTAGTATACGACTTAGGTGGAGGTACGTTTGACGTATCAATCCTTGAGTTAGGTGACGGTGTCTTCCAAGTACTTGCAACTGCAGGAGACAATGAATTAGGTGGAGATGATTTTGACGATGTTATTATCAACCACTTAGTTGAAGAATTCCGTAAAGAAAACGGCATTGACTTATCGAAAGATAAAATGGCGATGCAACGTCTAAAAGATGGTGCTGAAAAAGCGAAGAAAGACCTTTCAGGTGTAACTTCTGCACAAATTTCACTACCATTCATTACAGCAGGAGAAGCTGGTCCACTACACTTAGAAATGACATTATCTCGTGCGAAATTTGATGAGCTAACACATCATTTAGTGGAACGTTCAATGGTACCAACGCGTCAAGCGATTAAAGATGCTGGTTTATCATCATCTGAAATTGACCGTGTCATTTTAGTCGGTGGTTCAACTCGTATTCCTGCGGTACAAGCAGCAGTTGAAAAAGAAACAGGTAAAGAGGCATATAAAGGCGTAAACCCAGACGAAGTAGTTGCAATGGGTGCAGCGGTTCAAGGTTCTATTTTAACTGGAGATGTAAAAGACGTTGTATTATTAGACGTAACGCCACTCTCACTTGGAATTGAAACGATGGGGAATGTATTTACAAAATTAATTGACCGTAACACGACGATTCCAACAAGTAAATCAGAAGTATTCTCTACGGCAGCGGATAACCAACCAGCAGTAGACATTCACGTATTACAAGGTGAACGTTCAATGGCTTCTGACAATAAAACACTAGGTCGTTTCCAATTAACGGATATTCCACCAGCACCACGTGGTGTACCACAAATCGAAGTAACATTTGATATCGATAAAAACGGTATTGTAAACGTTACGGCAAAAGATTTAGGCACACAAAAAGAACAAAAGATTACAATCCAATCTAGTTCTTCATTATCTGATGATGATATCGAGCGCATGGTAAAAGAAGCAGAAGAGCATGCTGAAGACGATAAAATTCGTAAAGAGCAAGCAGATCTTCGTAACGAAGCTGACCAACTTGTATTCCAAGCGGAAAAAACAGTTAAAGATCTAGAAGATAAAGTATCTGAAGATGAGAAAAAAGAAGTTGAAGAAGCGGCAGCTGCATTAAAAACAGCTTTAGAATCTGACGACTTTGAAGACATCAAAGCGAAGAAAGAAGCGCTTCAAGAAATCGTTCAAAAAATGACGATGAAACTGTACGAACAAGCACAAGCTGATGCACAAGCAGCAGAAGGTGCTGAAAATGCTGACGGCGGAAATGATGATGTTGTCGACGCTGAATTTGAAGAAGTAAAAGACGACGATAAAAAATAATTGACCCATTCGTTGGCGGAAAAGTCAAAGTCCGATATTCCGGCTTTGGCTTTTTCTTATTGAAAATAATAATAACTAAGTGAACGATGGAATATAAAAGACTTAGTTGTGACAATTTGGACATAGCTAAGTCATCTTTTTTCATGTGGTAGAAGGGAATCTCTACTATGTGAGGTTACACTTTATGGTACAATGTACTGCATGTAAATAGTTTGGGAGTGACATTAAAATAATGAGTAAACGTGATTATTATGAAGTATTAGGTGTTTCAAAGGATGCTTCAAAAGATGAGATTCGAAAAGCTTATCGTAAGCTATCAAAAAAGTATCATCCTGACTTGAACAAAGAAGCAGATGCTGAAACGAAATTTAAAGAAGCAACTGAAGCATTTGAAGTGTTAAGCGATGAAAGCAAAAGAGCAAATTATGATCAATTCGGTCATTCGGGTCCTAATCAAGGCTTTGGCGGCGGAGGTGGCTTCGGCGGTGATGGTTTTGGTTTTGAAGACATCTTCTCTAGTTTCTTCGGTGGTTCTGGTCGTCGTCAAGATCCGAATGCACCGAGAAAAGGCAATGATTTACAATACACAATGACAATAGACTTTATGGATGCTGTATTCGGTAAAGAAACTGAAATCGAAATTCCAAAAGAAGAAAATTGTGGAACTTGTGAAGGTACAGGAGCAAAACCTGGTACTTCACCAGAGACTTGTTCACATTGTGGTGGTTCAGGAGAAATTAGTGTTACACAAGATACACCGTTTGGTCGTATGGTTAATCGCCGTGCATGTCATCATTGTCAGGGAACAGGTCAATTTATTAAAGAGAAGTGTGCAACATGTCATGGTGCAGGAAAAGTGAAGAAGAATGTCAAGATTAAAGTATCAATTCCAGCGGGGATTGATGATGGGCAACAACTACGTGTATCTGGTAAAGGTGAACCAGGTGCAAATGGCGGTCCATCAGGAGATTTATATATTGTCTTCCGTGTTCGTGATCATCAAGACTTTATTCGTGAAGGAGACGATATTTACTTTGAATTAAATTTATCATTCCCACAAGCTGCATTAGGGGATGAGATTGAAGTTCCGACAGTTCATGGAAAAGTAAACTTGAAAATTCCAGCAGGTACACAAACAGGCAAACGATTCCGTTTAACAGGTAAAGGTGTTCAAAATGTCCACGGACGTGGAACTGGTAACCAATATGTCATTGTAAAAGTTGTTACACCAACGAAGATGACGGAAAAGCAAAAAGAACTAATGCGCCAATTTGCGGCACATGGCGGAGAGAACATAGCGGAAAACAACGGTGGTATGTTCGATAAAATTAAACGCACTTTAAAAGGTGACTGAAAGGGATGAGAAAAGTTGAAGTGGTCTGAAATCGCAGTTCATACAACACATGAAGCAACAGAGGCTGTCGCAAATATTTTCCATGAGGCTGGAGCGAGTGGCGTCATTATTGAAGATTCCCGTGAACCAGATTTGGAACGTGAAAATTTATTTGGCGAGATTGTGGAGTTAGACCGTAGTCTTTACCCGGCAGAAGGTGTCATTATCAAAGCGTATTTACCGGTCAACAGTTTTTTAATTGAAACGGTAAAAGACATTGAAGAAAGCATTGCGCAGTTACCAAAATTTGGGATTGATGTTGGTTTAAATAAGATGAAACAATCGGTCGTTGATGAAGAGGATTGGGCAACCGCTTGGAAGCAATATTATCATCCTGTGAAAATTTCAAGTCGATTTACAATTGTTCCGACATGGGAAGACTATAAGCCAGTTGATTCTGATGAATTAATTGTCGAATTAGATCCTGGGATGGCATTTGGTACTGGAACGCATCCAACGACAGTCATGTGTATGCAAGCATTGGAGAAATACGTTGAAAAAGACCAAACAATTGTAGATGTAGGTACGGGTTCAGGCGTACTTGCGATTGGTGCAGCAATGCTAGGGGCAAAAGAAGTGCTCGCATTAGATTTAGATGATGTAGCTGTTGTTGCAGCGAAGGAAAATGTTGCATTAAATAAAGTAGCGCAAATTGTTGAAGTGAAACAGGGCAATCTATTAGATTCAGTTACTGAAAAGCCAGACATGATTGTTGCAAATATTTTAGCAGATATTATTATGTCGTTCTCACAAGATGCTGCAAATCTGTTAAATGAAGATGGTTTGTTTATCGTTTCAGGTATTATCGAAGAGAAAAAAGAAGAAGTTAAACAAGATTTAATTTCTAAAGGCTTTGACATTATTGAAGTGGTTATGATGGAAGATTGGGTTGCCATCGTTAGTAAGAAAAAAGGTGCGTGAGGATTTATGCAACGTTATTTTCTATCGACACCTTTTCTGGAAGATGGAACGCATCAATTAACAGGTGAAGATTATAAACATATTGTTAAAGTGATGCGGATGCAAGAAGGAGAAGGAATCATCGTTGTCGCGGACGGACAAAGCTATGAAACGGAAATTCAAATGATTACGGACGATGCAGTTCATGTGTTAAAAATAGGTGAAATGCTTGCGAGTAATGAATTGCCGATTCGAGTCACAATTGCGAACGGTTTAGCGAAAGGTGATAAGCATGATTTAATTGTTCAAAAAGCTACTGAACTAGGCGTTGAACGGATTGTTCTGTTTAAAGCAGCGCGTTCCATTGTTAAATGGGATGATAAAAAGGGCCATAAAAAAATTGAGCGCCTTCAAAAGATTGCACATCAAGCAGCAGAGCAATGTCATCGTACAGTGATTCCTACTGTAGAAAACCCATTAACGGTTAAAGAATTGATTGCATTAGGTGCAACTTATGATGTTTGCTACTATGCTGATGAAGAAGCGGCGAAACAATCTGAACGTCCGCGTTTACAACAACATTTATCTACTTTACGAGCGCAAGATCGGGTTTTGGTTGTGTTTGGTCCTGAAGGTGGAATCGCACGTGAGGAAGCAGTACTTTTCCAAGAGGCGGGTTTCCATCCGATTGCTTTAGGTCCAAGAATATTACGAACAGAAACAGCACCATTATATTTCTTATCCGCTATTTCTTATGTTGCTGAATAATCAAACTGTCTAGAAAAGTCCATGATATATGTGGGCATTTTCTAGACATTTTTTTCTTCAATATTTTTAATATTTCCAATGTCTTGAAGTGTATTGTCAGCATCTTTTTTATCTGTTAGGATGAAAAAAGAAAATCTTTAATATAGTCCTGTGAGGCTAAGAAGTGTGGATATGCTCGGAATGAATCAACCTATTTTCTATTTATTTGATAAGCTGTTTAAAGTCACTTTATGATGAAAAGTGGCTATATCATGCAGCTTATAGAATAATGTCTAATCGTTATTGATCAACTGTTGGCGCTTAGAAATAAGGATGATTCGTCATGTGTAAAAACCTTCTGTCCTCTATGATCGAAGGTTTTTCATATTGCTGAAATCTCTCTTTTAAAGCCGTCCCGTGAGATGGAGAAAGAGAATTGGATTCTTCCATTCTTGAAAAAGAGATTCGGTCATCAAATTGAATGATGGAGGAATTAACATGAATTATCAAAAGAAAACAGTAGTGGCATCTGTAACTGGCTTAACGCTTGAAGGTATGGATATCATGTTCATCTCATTTGCGATGACGCTGATGATTAATGAGTTTGGCGTTGGGCTTGCCGCTGGTGGGATGATGTCAACGATTACCAATCTTGGAATGTTGTTAGGTGGCGTTGTTTTCGGTGTTTTAGCAGATAAATACGGACGTGTGCGTGTGTTTACGTATACGATTATTTTATTCGCAGTAGGAACAGCATTGACTGCATTTGCAACATCGATGGAACAAGTTTATCTTTACCGCTTTATCGCTGGAATTGGAGCGGGTGGAGAGTATGGAATTGGTATGGCGTTAGTCGCAGAAGCTTGGCCGAAAAACAAGCAAGGTCGTGCATCATCATACGTTAGTGTGGGTGCACAATACGGCGTCATTTTAGCCGCTTTACTGAGCGCAATGATTTTACCGACATTAGGTTGGAGAGCATTATTTTTTGTAGGTATTTTACCAGTCATTTTCGCTTTTATCGTTAGAAGAAACTTAGGCGAATCACCTGAATGGTTAGAAGCGCAAAAGAATAAGAAGAAAACGAAAGCTGAAGAGAGTAATAAATTATTACAACTTATCAATACACCCAAAATTGCTTGGACGACGATTGCGCTTGCGATTATGGCAACTGTTCAAATTGCAGGGTATAACGGTTTAATGATTTGGTTGCCATCTATGCTTCAACAATCACAAGGTCTGTCTGTATCGGGATCAGCAATTTGGACGATTAGTACGGCGGTAGGAATGATTATTGGGATGCTCACGTTTGGTAGATTTATCGATCGTTTCGGTATGAAATTAGCATATGGTTCATTTTTAATTGCCTCTGCGATTGCAGTGTTCTTATATGCCAGTGCGACAGGTCCAACAGCAGTACTTGTCGGTGGAGCAATTGTAGGATTTTTCTCGAACGGAATGTTTGCAGGATATGGCGCATTAATTGGTAGCCTTTACCCAGTCCATATTCGTACAACAGCAACGAATACGATCTTCAATATTGGCCGTGCAGTTGGAGGTTTTTCACCAATATTAGTCGGCTACCTACTTGAATATTATAATATGCAGTTTGCAATGCTTTATTTAGCGGCATTGTACATCATTTCATTTGCAGTCATGCTGTCGATTAAACAATTGACGAAAAATGCTTCTGATAAGGAAGCTTCAACGTCACCCGTCGTCGTTGAATAAATGGCTGAAATCAAATTGAAAATAGAATGAGAGAAAAGCGAGAACGTTGATTAAATGCGTTCTCGCTTTTTGTTTGCGATGCTTTTAAAGCGTCTCGTTTAAATGGCGATGGATCAACTGTAAAAAAGTATCTTCATCCATGATGTTAACTGGATGTCCTTCTGCTATAAAACGTTCAGCACGTACTTGTTTCGTCGTTTTTGATTGTCGTCGTATAGAACCACTACCAATGACGACGAAATCTGTTGTTTGCGTCACATTACCGCTACACACACCACCTACTTCGTGAACAAGTCGAGCAGCCTGACTCCGTAACATAGATTTTAAACTACCGGTAAAGACGACTGTTTTATTCGTAAAGCTGTCCTTTGGATAAAGATTTTCGAGGTGGTGTTCTTTACGTATTGTAATCGGGCGATGGTATGTGGCGAATTGAATACCAATTGTTAAAGAGGCGCGTTGTAATAATTCATTTAAAGATGAGGTTTTTTGCTCATTTAATAATTGCAGGAAAGACTGGCCAACTAAAATGGCATTATCAATGGACATTTCTTTTTTCTTTATAGCATTTGTCGTTAGACGCTGTGTAAGTTGGGCGGAGCAGCAATATTCGACGAAAGGATAGTTCAATTCATCTGAATTACAAGCTTCTCTTAACAGTTGTAACTGCTCTTCAATATGAACTCCAATCACTAATTGCTCATTTACAAAGTGATAAATACGCTCGTAAATTTCGTTGAAAGTTGGTACTAACTGTTGAACGGATTGGTTTTCTAAATTAAATTTAACCGTTAAAGAATCAATGATTTTGCGCTCGTTAAACTGAATGAGTTCAATGGTGTATGGAGAACTTCTATTTGTATGGTCATGATTTGTTATATGTAGGGCGATAAAATTCAATCTAGTAACAACTCCTCTTCATATTAAGAGTATAAATGGTTTATGGGGAGGTGGCAAAAGGATAAGTGTAAGTAAGGTGGTTAGGCGGTCGGAGAGAGTGAAGCTTTCATTTCTTATAAATAGTGAGTAATCGTTCAATAGACATTTATCCACCAATGCATTACTATAAAAATAATAAGAGTTTGGAGGGGTTAAAAATGAAAAGATGTTTAAGCTTTTTATTCGCGCTCATTTTAGTGCTTATACCATTTAACACGAATGTTGCTAATGCACATCCAGGTAAAACGGATGCTAATGGAGGCCATACATGTTGGACAAACTGTTCCAAATGGGGATTAAAGAATGGTCAATATCATTACCATAATCCAGATGGGTCGGCTACTCTTACTAAGCCGGGAACAACTCAACCAGGAACAAAACCGACACCTAAACCAACACCAAAGCCAGTTCCTTTATCAGTGTATATTGATGGTGTGAAACAAACGTATGATGTACCGCCAGTTGTAGAAAACGGACGGACGCTTGTCCCGTTACGTGGTATATTTGAAAGTTTAGGCGCATCTGTTCAATGGAATCAACAGCAACAATTGGTGAATGCTAGTCATTCGAATGCGAAAATTCAATTGAAGATTGGATCAAAATCTCCTACGGTCAATGGGAAAGTTGTGCCAATTGATGTAGCTGCGAAGGTTACTAATGGAAGAACACTCGTCCCATTGCGCTTTGTCGGTGAAGCTTTAGGCGCAACGGTACAGTATGATGCTGCAAATCGATCAGTTAAAATTACATCGGCGAAAAAGTAATAACTTCGCTTGAATTTTAATAGCTAAAAAATCGCTATTCGATGAAAAAATCATTGGATAGCGATTTTCATTGGAATGACATCATGTTAAATCATTGTTCAATCTCGCATTAATTATGCTATCATAGTACCTGTTAAAGTTTTATTTATTGACCGTAATGAAAGGAAGTATATATATGAATGAAAAGCATCAGAAAACCGTATGTATGTATACACTAGGTTGTAAAGTAAATCACTATGAGACTGAGGCCATCTGGCAATTATTTAAAGAGGATGGTTATGAGCGTGTAGACTTTGAGAAAAATGCGGATGTATTTGTAATTAATACATGTACAGTTACGAACACAGGAGATAAAAAAAGTCGTCAAGTAATTCGTCGTGCGATTCGTAATAATCCAGACGCTGTTGTTTGTGTAACGGGTTGTTATGCACAAACTTCTTCAGCAGAAATTATGGCGATTCCTGGTGTGGACATTGTTGTTGGTACGCAAGATCGTACGAAACTAATCGGCTTAATTGAAGCGTATCGTATTGAAAGAGCACCGATTAATGCCGTGCGCAATATTATGAAAAACCGTGTATATGAAGAGTTAGATGTACCAGCATTCACAGACCGTACGAGAGCGTCTTTAAAGATTCAAGAAGGCTGTAATAACTTCTGTACTTTCTGCATCATTCCATGGGCACGCGGTTTAATGCGTTCTCGTGATCCAGAGGAAGTCATTCGTCAAGCGCAACAACTAGTGGATGCAGGTTATATGGAAATCGTTTTAACTGGGATTCATACCGGTGGGTACGGTGAAGATTTAAAAGACTATAATTTAGCGGCATTATTACGTGACATTGAAACAAAAGTAAAAGGCATTAAACGTTTACGTATTAGTTCAATTGAAGCGAGTCAGTTAACAGATGAAGTAATTGAAGTAATTAAACAATCAAATATTATCGTGCGTCATATGCATGTGCCAATCCAGTCAGGTTCGGATACGGTGTTAAAACGTATGCGCCGTAAATATCGTATGGAATTCTTTGCGGAACGACTTGATAAATTACGCGATGCACTGCCGAATTTGGCAATTACATCGGACGTAATTGTTGGGTTCCCAGGTGAAACGGAAGAAGAATTTATGGAAACATATAATTTTATCCGTGACCATCGTTTTGCAGAATTACATGTGTTCCCATATTCGATGCGTACAGGAACACCTGCTGCTCGTATGACAGACCAAATTGATGAAGAAGTGAAAAATGAGCGTGTACATCGTTTAATCGAATTAAATAATCAATTAGCGAAAGAGTACGCTTCTCAATTTGAAGATGAAGTGTTAGAAGTTATTCCAGAAGAAAGATATAAAGAAAATCCAGAAAGTGGTTTATACGAAGGCTACACAGACAACTATTTGAAGGTTGTATTCCAAGGTACAGAAGAGATGATTGGCGAATTAGTACGTGTTAAAATCGCGAAAGCAGGGTATCCATATAACGAAGGAACTTTTGTACGTGTTATGGACCGTGAAGAAGTTGTTCAAGCTTAATCAAATTAAATTACGGTGGTAAAGGAGAACGTTCTTTATGAATAAAAATTATGCAGAGTATATTGATCATACTTTATTAAAAGCGGATGCTACAGAAGAGGCAATCATTGAATTGTGTAGTGAGGCGAAAAAATATGAATTTGCATCTGTTTGTGTAAATCCAGCATGGGTGAAAACTGCTGCAGAGCAATTACAAGATAGCCCGGTTAAAGTTTGTACGGTTATCGGTTTTCCTTTAGGGGCTTCAACATCTGAAGTGAAAGCATTTGAAACGACGAATGCGATTCAAAATGGTGCAACTGAAATTGATATGGTAATTAATATTGGTGCGTTACGTGGTGGCGATTCTGACTATGTACAAAAAGACATCGAAGCAGTTGTGGAAGCAGCTAGTGATTTCGCGATTGTGAAGGTCATTATTGAAACATCTTTATTAACAGAACTTGAAAAACGTGTTGCTTGTGAATTAGCAGTGAAAGCTGGAGCAGATTTTGTAAAAACTTCTACAGGATTTTCAACAGGTGGAGCAACTGCAGAAGACATTAAACTAATGCGTTCTGTTGTTGGACCAGAATTAGGAGTGAAAGCTTCTGGTGGTGTGCGTAGTTTTGAAGATATGCAAACGATGATTGAGCAGGGCGCGACACGTATTGGTGCGAGTTCCGGTGTGCAAATTATGGAAGGTTTAGTGTCAAAAGAAGATTATTAATTTTTTCATATAATCTTAGTTGACCAAATTTGAAGTATATAGTATAATATCTAGGTACACGGAATACATGTGTGTTCCAAGAGTGTTCGGAGGGAGGGACAAGAGATATGTCGAAAACTGTCGTTCGTAAAAACGAATCGCTTGAAGACGCTCTTCGACGCTTCAAACGTGACGTTTCCAAAAGCGGAAAAATCCGTGAGGTAAGAAAGCGTGAGTATTATGAGAAGCCAAGTGTAAAACGTAAGTTAAAGTCTGAGGCTGCGAGAAAACGTAAGTAATCAAACTAGATCTTCGTTTAATACTTTGTATAAGCTTAATACATCAAAATTGAAATGAGAACCGGAAATCTATCATGCATAGATTTCCGGTTTGTTTTTGTATGGAAAAATAAAAAAATGATAAAAAGTTGAAACCATTCCCATTTTCAATCGTAAATAGATATAATGATAAGTAGAGGACTCACTTCACAAAAGAGGTGTTGATTGGGTATGGCGAAGAGAGGAGGGGAAAGATATGAAAAAAATAATTAAAATTCTAGGCTTGTTAGTGATGATGTTGGCATTATTTTCTCCTACAATGTCGACAGAAGCGAAAAATACAACCGTTTATAAAGTGCCTGTAACAAAAGAAGTCGAAAAAGGCATGTATGCTTTCTTAAAACGTTCTATTGAAGAAGCAGAAGAAGCAAATGCAGATTTAATTTTACTCGACATGCATACGCCAGGTGGTTTTGTAGATGCGGCTGGATCAATTGCTAAATTAATTGATACAACGGATATTCGAATCATAACGTATATTAACGATGATGCATTATCTGCTGGTGCTTTTTTAGCGCTCTATGCGGATGAAATTTATATGTCACCTAGAGGACGAATTGGCGCTGCCCAAGTCATTACATCTGACGGGAATGCAGCAGATACAAAGGCAGATAGTGCGTGGCTTTCAGCGATGGAAAATGCGGCGGAAAGTTCAGGGAAAAATCCCGAGTATGCACGTGCCATGGCAGATCCAACAGTGGATTTATCTAAATATGGTGCCAAAGAAGGGAAATTATTAACCCTTACTGCATCTCAAGCGAAAGAAGTTGGCTATAGTGCTGGCACATTTGATTCCGTAGAATCTTTATTGGAAGAATTAGGATTCTCAGATGCGAAAATCGTCACGACAAAAGAAACATTATCTGAAAGCATTGCAAGATTTGTGACAAATCCAATTGTTGTTCCAATTTTATTATCAGTTGCTGGATTAGGATTGGTCGTTGAACTTTACTCTCCAGGATTTGGGATAGCAGGATCGATGTCGATTACTTCACTGTTATTATTCTTCTACGGGCATTTAATTGCTGGTTTAGCAGGATATGAAACATTAATTTTGTTTATTATAGGAGTAGTTCTATTAATAGTTGAAATATTTGTAGCGGGCGGAATTGCAGGATTTATTGGTCTTGCGGCAGTTATAGGAAGTATTATTTTAGCTGGTGCAAATCCACTGTTTATGTCGTTATCGGTATTAACAGCAATTGCAATTGCTACGATAGGGGCGGTGATTCTTATTAAGTTTTTCGGGAAAAAGTTACATTTATTAAATCGTCTCGTTTTAATGGACGCGACAGACACGGAATCAGGGTATGTTTCCAATGTAAGTCGTCTTGAGCTAGTAGGGCAAGAAGGCCTTACATTAACAGTATTAAGACCGTCTGGGACAGTTGAATTAGCAGATGAACGAATTGATGTGGTGTCAGAAGGTGGCTATATTGATCAAGGGAAACATGTTAAGATTATTAAAGTAGAAGGATCTCGCATTGTTGTGCGCGAGATTACATCAAAGGAGGAAAATGAGCAATGATTGAAGCGAGTTTTATTGTCACTATAGCATTAATCGTAGCTGCGATTATCGTGCTATCAATCTTTTTCACACTTGTTCCTATTACGCTGTGGATTTCAGCTTTAGCAGCAGGTGTACGTGTTAGTATTTTTACATTAATTGGGATGCGTTTACGTCGTGTAATTCCAAATCGTATTGTAATTCCATTGATTAAATCCCATAAAGCGGGTTTAAACGTAGAAATTAGTCAACTGGAAAGCCACTACTTAGCAGGTGGTAATGTTGACCGAGTGGTAAATGCGTTAATTGCAGCACAAAGAGCGAATATTGAATTGACGTTTGAGCGTGCGGCAGCGATCGATTTAGCAGGTCGTGACGTATTAGAAGCAGTTCAAATGTCTGTAAACCCAAAAGTGATTGAAACACCATTTATCGCGGGTGTTGCGGTAAATGGGATTGAAGTGAAAGCGAAAGCGCGTATTACAGTTCGTGCAAATATCGACCGTTTAGTTGGGGGTGCTGGTGAAGATACTGTAATCGCTCGTGTTGGAGAAGGAATTATTTCAACAATTGGTGCATCGACAAGCCATGCAGAAGTTTTAGAAAATCCAGATCGTATTTCCCAAACAGTTCTTGCAAAAGGGTTGGATTCGGGAACAGCATTCGAAATTTTATCGATCGATATTGCAGACGTTGATGTCGGCGAAAACATCGGTGCGAATCTTCAAACGGAGCAAGCTGAAGCAGATAAAAACATTGCACAAGCGAAAGCGGAAGAACGCCGTGCAATGGCTGTTGCGAACGAGCAAGAAATGAAAGCAAAAGTTGAAGAAATGCGAGCAAAAGTTGTTGAAGCCGAAGCTGAAGTTCCGATGGCAATGGCTGATGCACTACGTTCTGGTAACATCGGCATTATGGATTATATCAACTATAAAAATGTGCAAGCAGATACAAGTATGCGCGAATCGATTAGTAAGTATGGTAAAGACGATCAAACATCACATGAAGAGCAATAAGTTTTTACGAGTTGTTTATTAAAATGAAATGAGGACTTTTTAAGGTTACCTTGTCAATACGGAATTATGGAAAGTTTAAATGCTTTTCCAATTCAAATGGTAACCTTGAAAACCACCATCGATTTTTAAAGATGGTTTTCTGCCCAAGTATTACAAGCATTCAACTTCTTTGTACGAGGGGTTGTGAAGGATGAGTTGTTAGAAATTCCCAGAAAGGGGATGACTGTTATGGAAGGTTTGCTTCCCGTCATTATTATGATTATTATTGGTGCGATTTTTAATAGTGGTAAGAAAAAGACTGGTGATCAACCACAAAAAAGGCCTGTAAAACCAGTATTACCAAAACAGCCACCAAGGAAGCCAAATGTCCAAATGACTGAGCGTGAAAAAATGCATCCAATGGAAACGAAACAGCATGAAAATCCAATGGACAAATTAAAAGAGTTATCGCGTGAATTTTATAAGGAAATACAGCAAGAATTTGAAGAAGTTCCTGTTAAAGAGGAAAGGCCTGTTTTTGTAGAACGAAAGATTGATCAATTGCCAAAAAGAGCTATTAAAAAAGAAGAGCAGCCTACTGTTGTAGAGCCGGTTGTTCAACATCGACAAAAACGTAAACAAACAGCTTCAAACAAGCCGAATGTAATTCCGAAGACACAAAACGATATGATGCAAGGAATTATATTTGCAGAAATTATCGGCCCACCAAAATCAAAACGTTAGCATGGACCCCCTCTATATTTCATATGATTTATAGAGGGGGTTTGTGTATTGAAAAAATATTTTAATTTAAGTAGTTCAGTTACGTTAGAACGCTATGAGTTATTTCAATTGACGGGACCATTTGAATTAATCCAATTACAAGAAAATCAAGTAAAGATTCAGCATGGAGACTATATGATTCATTTACAGGCACAAGACCTCGTAATTGAAACGTTATCGGAAGAACAATTAATTTTATCATTTACAAAATTAAGTTCATACAATGCTACAAATTCGAAAGGTCTTTCTAATGAAGCGTAAACGGATAGCGTTCATAATTAAGGGAAAAGAGGCAAAGCTCGCTCGTTTTTTGAGTCAATTAAAAAATACGAATATTACGATGAGAAATGTTCATATTGAGCAACATACAGTATATTTTGAAGCGAGTACGGCTGCAATTCCTTATGTTAGACGATACAGAAGACCATATCGTTGTAAAGTGAAAGTTCGTGAGATAGAAGGGGAAAGTTTTAATCCGCTCTATTCATTCAAATTTTTAATTCTTTTATTACTGCCCTATCTTTTATCTTTTTTCATTTGGCAAGTTGAAATTGATACGTCAATGGCTGAGGTTGAAAAAGAACTTGAAGAGAAGTTAAAAACTGCAAAAGTAGTTCCATTCACATTAAAATCGATGGTAATGGCAGAAGATGAATTAAGGCGTTATTTAATGGATCAGAAACTGCATTTGTCTTGGATTCGCTTTGAACAATCTGGTGTTAAACTGAAAGTTATTCCGATGGAAGCGCCGAAATTAGCGAATGAGCCGACTGACAAGGCTAAACCAGCTGATTTGGTAGCTAAAACAGGCGGCATTATTACAAATTTTGCATTGACACAAGGAGAACGTGTGGAAAAATTACATGCCACTGTAAAAAAAGGAGACTTGCTTGCGACAGGACGTTTAATACAAGGGGATCGTGAAGTCATTGTTGGAGCAGAAGGTGCTGTGTATGCCAACTATTGGTTGGAATATCAATTTACGCTCCCTCGCAAAATACATTTTTTTGTGCAAGGAGAAGAAAAAATCCACTATCGTTTACGCAAACCGAAATTTGGTTATGACTTGTTAAAAAAAGAGAATTGGAATATTATTGAAGTAGAGAGAACCAGTGAGGAAAAAGAAATAACGGAAGTTTTGAATAAGGGAATGGAAACAACATGGATCGTTCCGATGGTAAAAAAACAAGTGATGTCAGAACTTGGTTATCAAGCGATGATTCAAAGTGAAAAGCTTTTGCACGTCACTTTTGATAATGATAAAGTGAAAGGAACTATTCTTTTCTTAGTGAATGATAATATTGCCGAAAAAAGACTGATAGAACAAGGAGATTGAAGCTATTGACGGAACAATTTATTCAGCTGCATTTAGAAAATCCCGATGAAGCAATTATGCTTTTGGGAATGAGTGATCAAAACTTGAAATTAATTGAAGAACAAATTGATGTTTCTATTGTAACACGCGGTGAAACGTTATTAGTATATGGGTTAGAAGAACAGCAACAACTCGCTTTAACGTTAATTGAACAATTGTTAAAAGTAATGCGCAAAGGTGTTAATATTAATCAACGTGATGTTTCATCTGCTTTGGAAATGGTTAAGTCGGGAACGATTGAATACTTTGCGGAGTTGTACGATGAAGAAGTGTCTCGTGATTTAAATGGAAAAGTTATTCGTGCAAAAACAATCGGACAAAGAGAATATGTGAGAGCGATTCGTAAAAATGACTTAGTGTTTGGAATTGGGCCTGCAGGTACAGGGAAAACATTTTTAGCTGTAGTACTTGCAGTTCAAGCGATGAAGAATGGTGCTGTAAAAAGAATTATTTTAACGCGCCCTGCAGTAGAAGCTGGCGAAAGTTTAGGTTTTTTACCTGGAGATTTAAAAGAAAAAGTAGACCCTTATTTGCGCCCATTATACGATGCGCTTCATACTTTATTAGGAGCGGAACATACGGAAAGATTAATTGAGCGCGGTGTCATTGAAATTGCACCTCTAGCATATATGCGCGGACGAACATTAGATGATGCATTTGTTATTTTAGATGAAGCACAAAATACAACAAAAGCCCAAATGAAGATGTTTTTAACACGACTAGGTTTTGGCTCCAAAATGGTTATTACCGGAGATAAAACACAAATAGATTTACCAAAAGGAGTTGCTTCAGGATTAATTGAGGCGGAATCTATTTTAAAATCAGTAGGTGCGATACACTTTCAATACTTGGAACAAGGCGATGTCGTACGTCATCCTTTAGTAGCAAAAATTATTACAGCATACGAAAAAGAAACGCAATCTTAATTTTAGAAGGCGTATGGTGAAAGATGGCTGAAGAATAGGCTCTTTAGTCATCTTTTTATTAAATAAGCATGATGGATGGGTGGAACATATTCGTTGGGGAAAGGACGGGATACTTCGATGTTAAAGATGATAGAGCGTATTTTAAAACCATTAAAATTTACATATTTTTCCGTTATCTTGCTCGCTATTACATCTATGATAACCTTCTTTTTATTAGTCAGTAGTGTTCAGCAAGAAACCTATGAAGTGAAGCAGTTTCAAATTGCACCTGAAGCAATTCGCTCGTTAAAAACTGTAGAAGATACATATAAGACAGAACAAGAAAGAGAAAGGGCCGCCAATGAAGTTTCAACTGTATATCAATACGTCGAGTCAATTGCTAAAAACAGAACAGCAGTTGCAACGACAATTTTTGATCACTTTATTGAAGTGAAAAAAGAGTATGAAACTGCTGATATAGCAATCGATCAAGAAGCTGTTGCAAAAATGAATGAAAAATTAACAGCTTTGGCGGAAGAAGAGCCTGAATTATCATTTTCTGAACCTACAATTAAACAGTTATTGGCATTAGATTCAAAAACATTAGAAAGTGTTAAGAATGTTTTATTGGATCTATTAGACAGAGAGTTAGCCAAGCCGATTCGCTCTGTCGATCTTAATTTCTCCAAATACGAAGTTGAACGCCAAGTAAGGTTATCAAGTGCAGTACCTGCAGATGTGGAAGAAACGATTATTACAATCGCCAGAGAGCTTGTAGTGGAAACAGATTTGCCAAACGAAGAGTTAACAATTGCAAGACAAGCGGAAGCACGCAATTCGGTAGAACCCATTCGGATTTTACAAGGTCAAGTCATCGTTCGTGAAGGACAAGTAATTGACGGTGAAGTCTATCGTCAGTTAGAATTAGCAGGGCTCTTAACGAATCAGACCGCGATTAAACCAATTATAGGTATTGGATTGTTTGTTTTATTAACGATGTCGATGGTGTTTATGGCATTCGAACAATTACGGGAAGCTTCTATGAAGAAAAAGAAATATTTATCCATCGTTATATCCGTTTATTTATTAACCGTGATTATGATGAACTTAATTGCCCTAATTGAACCAGAGTTCGATATTTTAATTGCATTTTTATTTCCAACTGCATTGGCTTCTATGTTGCTGAAGTTATTAATCAACGACCGTATCGCTATTATGGCATCTGTTATTATTGCGGCTACTGCTGGAATTGTATTACAGGACGGCTACGCTTCTATTATTCAAATGGAAATTGTTTTATATATTTTATTCGGTAGCTTAGTGAGCATTTATTTATTAGGGAATACGACAAGACGTTCTTCTATTCTTAAAGTAAGTTTGGGTGTAACAATGAGTAACTTATCTTTTATCGCAATTTATATGTTACTAACACAATCAACATATAGTATGAAAGAGATGATTTTTTATACTGCAGCGGCTTTCGTTTCTGGAATATTATCGAGTTCATTAACAATTGGTTTGTTGCCATTTTTTGAAACAACTTTTGGTATTTTATCGGATATGAAGCTGATTGAACTTTCTAATCCAAATCATCCATTACTCAAGAAAATTTTAACAGAAGCACCGGGGACGTATCATCATAGCGTAATGGTTGCTAATATTTCTGATACAGCTTGTGAAGCAATTGGAGCGAATGGTTTGTTAGCTCGAGTTGGTGCTTATTACCATGATATTGGTAAAACGGTACGACCGCAGTTTTTCATTGAAAACCAACACGGTAAAAATCCACATGATGAATTACCGCCTGAGAGCAGTAAAGATATTATTATTGCTCATGCTGAAGACGGGGCGGAGCTATTAACAAAACATAAAATGCCGTCAGAAATTATAGATATTGCGAGACAACACCATGGCACAAGTTTATTGAAGTTTTTCTTATATAAAGCAAAAGAAATGGGACAAGAAGTAAATGAGCTAGATTACCGTTATGGTGGACCAAAACCACAAACGAGAGAGATTGCTGTCATTTCAATTGCCGATAGTGTAGAAGCGGCAGTCCGTTCGATGAAAGAACCAACGACTGAAAAAATTAGTCAACTTGTGCAATCCATTATCGCGGACAAATTGAAAGACGGACAATTTGACGAATGCGATTTATCGATGAAAGAAATTAAAACAGTGGAACTGGCAATTTGTGAGACTTTAAATGGTATTTTCCATAGTAGAATTGAATATCCAGATGAAAAATGAGGTGAAAAAATGTTACAATTAGACATTATTGACGAAACGGGTGGACTCGAAGACGATGTAGAAAGTTTAGTGAGTGAATTGTTACAATTTGCATTAAAGGAAGAAAAAATGACGGGTGATATTGAAGTTTCTGTTACATTTATGTCGGATGAAGCCATCCAAGTAGTCAATAAAGAATACCGAGGCAAAGATACGCCGACAGATGTCATTTCTTTTGCATTGGAAGAAATGGGCGAAGGTGAGCTACAAATTATTAAAGATCAGAATATGCCGATTATACTTGGTGATATTTTGATTTCCGTAGATACTGCCAAAAGACAAGCAGTAGAATATAATCATCCCTTAACAAGAGAAATTGGTTTTTTAGCATTGCACGGCTTGCTACATTTACTCGGTTATGATCATATGACTGAAGAAGAAGAGAAAGTGATGTTTGGCCGTCAAAAAGAAATTTTAGATGCATTTGGACTTGAGAGGTAACGGCGATGAAGTCATTTTTAAAATCATTCGTTTATGCTGGAGAGGGAATTTTACTTGGCCTAAGACATGAACGGAATTTTAAAATCCATATTCTAGCTATGTTTGTAGTTATACTTGCAGGGGTTTTGAGTAATTTAGAACGAATGGAATGGTTTATCGTCATTATTCTTATCTCAGGTATGCTTGCTTTAGAACTCGTCAATAGCGCTTTAGAACGGGTCGTTGATCTTGTGACAAAAGAGTATCACCCACTTGCTAAACAAGCGAAAGATTTGGCAGCAGGTGCTGTATTCCTGTTTGCGATTGCCAGTGCAATTATTGGTATTTTAATTTTTTATCCAAAATGGTTTTAACAACACAGAAAGAAGGGGATTTTATGCAAGAGAAATGGTTGAATGAAGCATTAAATGCCATGGGAATGGCTTATGTACCTTACTCTAAATTCCCAGTAGGTGCGGCACTTATAACAGAGGATGGCAAGGTTTACCAAGGATGCAATATTGAAAACTCATCTTACGGATTATCTAATTGCGCTGAACGAACAGCTATTTTTAAAGCTGTATCTGTCGGTGAACGCGCATTTAAAGCATTGGTTATAACAGGAGAAACAGAAGGACCAATTTCCCCATGTGGTGCTTGTAGACAAGTCATCGCAGAATTTTGTGCACCGACAATGCCTGTTTATTTAACGAATACGACAGGTGCATTATTTGAAACAACCGTCGAGCAATTACTGCCTGGCGCTTTTACGAAGGAGGATCTTGCACATGCAAGAAAATAATAATCAAGCATTTAAATCAGGTTTTATCTCAATCATTGGACGTCCAAATGTTGGGAAATCAACGTTTTTAAACAGAGTTGTTGGACAAAAGATTGCGATTATGAGTGATAAACCACAAACGACACGTAATAAAGTTCAAGGTGTTGTGACAACAGACGATGCTCAAATGATTTACATCGATACACCGGGTATTCATAAACCGAAACATCGACTTGGGGATTTCATGGTAAAAGTCGCAAGAAATACCTTATCGGAAGTAGACGTTATTATGTTTATGGTCAATGCGACTGAAAAGATAGGACCTGGTGATCGATTTATTATTGAGATGTTGAAAAATACAAAAACACCAGTCTTTTTAATCATCAATAAAATTGATTTAGTGCATCCAGATGAGTTGCTTGAAATTATTGTCTCTTATCAAGAAGAGTATGATTTTGCAGAAGTTGTGCCAATTTCAGCTCTGAACGGTAATAATACAGAAAATTTATTAACGACGCTTAAAAAGTATTTACCAGAAGGACCAAAATATTATCCTGATGAGCAAGTAACGGATCATCCAGAACGCTTCATTATTTCGGAGTTTATTCGGGAAAAAGTGCTCCATTTAACACGCGAGGAAATTCCACATTCAATCGCTGTCGCCATCGAACAAATTAAACGTGATGAAGACCGAGATCTTGTCAATATTATGGCAACGATTATTGTAGAACGTGATTCGCAAAAAGGAATTGTCATTGGTAAACAAGGATCATTATTAAAAGAAATTGGGACCAAATCACGTAAAGATATTGAAATGCTACTTGGTTCAAAAGTATTTTTAGAATTATGGGTAAAAGTTCAAAAAGATTGGCGTAACCGTCCTGCACGATTAAAAGAGTTTGGCTTTGATGAGGATGAATATTAATCGTCAGTAGCATCATAAAAGGGAGAGTTGCACTTTGTTAAGTAAATGGGAAGGCATTGTCATTCGTACAATACCTTATGGTGAAACAAATAAAATTGTCACCCTTTTTACGGCTGAAGCAGGAAAAGTTACTGCGATGGCTAGAGGTGCTAAAAAGCCCAAAAGCAAGCTAGCGAGTGTGACACAACCTTTTACGCATGGGCAATATTTAATCCAAAAAGGACGTGGGATGGGAACGATTTCTCAAGGAGAGTCGCTGTCATCTATGCGTGCGATTCATGAAAATTTAGAAGCGACAGCCTATGCTAGCTATATAGTAGAGATGATTGATAAGCTGAGCGAGGATAACCAAGCCAGTCCTGCAGTGTACCGAATGCTACTAGACGCATTGAATGCAATTCGTGAACAGTATGACCCGGAAGCAATCAGTTTGTTTGTAGAGTGGAAAATGCTTCCACTAGGTGGTGTACATCCAATTTTACATGAATGTGCCAATTGTAGTGCGAGAGAAGGAGAGTTTGGTTTTTCTTTTCAATATGTTGGCTTTTTATGTCATAGATGTTTTCATCATGACCGCTATTTAATTCAATTATCACCGACGATGATTAAATTAATCCGGATGTTTTTCACAGTACCAATCAATCAAGTTGGCGAATTAACGCTCAAACCTGAAACAAAACAATTATTAAAACGAATCGTCCGCACACTTTATGATGAACAAATTGGTATTTATTTCAAGTCTAGAAAGTTTTTGGAAACACTTGAGAAAACACCAGAGTTACAAGATTTAACGAAAAAAACGGAAAGCGAACAATAAGTTCTGCTTTTCGTTTTTTTATATGACAATATTTAGAAGTAAAGTAAGGTTGGATAGTATTTAAAAGGATTTTTCTTGGAGTTAGGAGTGGATTTCCCCTAAATTTTTACTTAATCGTCCGAAGTTTGGAGTGAATTCCTTTAAGATTCCATTTGTTTAAGATGGCATTACGTAAATTCGAAGTGATTTAATGCTTTTTTATATCGAAATCAAAAAACCTTCACATTTACGTTTTTTGTTAAATGTGAAGGTTGTATTGAATAAAGTTCAGTTAGTATTTTTAACTGTATATTAAACTATTTTAAAACTGTAAATGCTTTTCGATATACGCTACAACGTCTGCAATTGGCATTCTTACTTGCTCCATCGAGTCACGGTGACGGATTGTTACTTGTTTGTCCTCTTGTGAATCGAAGTCATAAGTAATACAGAATGGTGTACCAATTTCATCTTGACGGCGATAACGTTTACCAATTGATTGAGACTCATCATATTGTGTTGGGAAATGTTTACGAAGTTCCGCATACACTTCTTCAGCACCTTCAGATAACTTTTTAGATAATGGTAAAACAGCTGCTTTAATTGGTGCGATGGCGGGATGGAAACGTAATACTGTACGTTTGTCATCATTTTCAAGCTCTTCTTCTTCATAAGCATCTGTTAAGAATGCTAATGTTACACGGTCTGCTCCTAATGATGGTTCGATGCAGTATGGAACGAATTTTTCGTTCGTAACAGGATCTTGATAATGGAAATCTTCACCTGAATGTTCCATATGACGTTTTAAGTCAAAGTCCGTACGGTTTGCAATACCCCATAGTTCACCCCAACCAAATGGGAATTTGTATTCGATATCTACTGTGCCTTTTGAGTAGTGAGAAAGTTCATCTTCTGAATGCTCGCGTAAACGCATATTCGCTTCTGTTAAGCCTAAGCTTAATAACCAATTTTTCGAGAAATCTCTCCAATAGGTATACCATTCGTTGTCTTCACCTGGTTTACAGAAGAATTCAAGTTCCATTTGTTCAAACTCACGTGTACGGAATGTGAAGTTACCTGGCGTAATTTCGTTACGGAAACTTTTACCGATTTGTGCAATACCGAAAGGCATTTTTTTACGCATTGAACGTTGTACGTTTTTGAAATTCACAAAAATACCTTGTGCTGTTTCAGGACGTAAGAAAATCTCGTTTGCAGATGAATCAGTTACACCTTGTGATGTTTTAAACATTAAGTTGAATTGACGAATTTCTGTGTAATCACGTGCGCCACATGAAGGGCAGTTTACATCATATTCCTCGATAAGTTCATTCATACGATCAAATGATAAACCGTCAACGATAATTTCTTCGCCTTTTGCTTCTACTGCATCTTCAATTAATTTGTCCACACGGTGACGTGATTTACATTTTTTACAGTCAATCATTGGGTCATTGAAGTTTCCAGTATGACCAGATGCTTCCCATACTTTAGGGTTCATTAAAATCGCTGCGTCAAGACCAACGTTATACGGTGATTCTTGAACAAATTTTTGCCACCAAGCTTTTTTAATATTATTTTTAAGTTCAATGCCTAATGGACCATAATCCCAAGTGTTTGCTAGTCCGCCATAAACGTCAGAACCAGGAAATACAAAACCTCTCGCTTTTGCTAAGTTAACAATTTTTTCCATGTTTAACATTCCTTTCGAAAATAAAAATATGCACACATCCTTGGACAATATTGTCCGAGGACGAGTGCATATTGACCCGCGGTTCCACCCCGATTGGCTAAAAATAGCCCACTTAAAATGAGTTAGCTCCAGGATGCCGTTTCTTATCATTTCGTAGGCTTTCACTGTCCCTACTCGCTTTAGGTAGATAATACTTATTGTCCGTTCAACGCTATATTTTATGAAATGTATGTTTATACAGTATAATTGTCCAAACGATGTCGCAAATAACATCTACTATCATAGCATGATTCTTAATTCTTAGCAATAACGATGAATTTCGTATATACTTATTAAAGTGTATACTTTAAATGGGAGAAATTTGAAATTCTCAAGTAATGAACGTTGAAGGCGGTGTCACATGGAACTTAATAAGCGCCAACAAGATATATTGGAAATCGTCAAAGAAAATGGACCAATTACTGGAGAACAAATAGCAATGCGATTAAATTTAGTACGTGCTACAATTCGTCCTGATTTAGCAATTTTGACGATGGCTGGTTATTTAGATGCAAGACCACGAGTTGGATATTTTTATGCCGGTAAAAAAACAACACAATCGATTGCAGATAATATTAATTCAATGAAAGTAGGCGACTTTCAATCCATACCAGTAGTGGTGGCTGAAAATCTTTCAGTATATGATGCGATTTGTCAGATGTTCTTAGAAGATGTTGGAACATTGTTTGTCGTTGATCATGCGTCGTTATTGGTCGGTGTGTTATCAAGAAAAGATTTGTTAAGAGCAACAATGGGGAATCAGGATACTGAAAAAGTGCCTGTACATGTTATTATGACACGCATGCCAAATATTACTTACTGTAAAAAGCAGGATCGTTTATTAGCAGCGGCTGAAAAAATGATGGATAAGCAAATTGATTCATTACCAGTCGTCGACGAGCGTGCAGATGGCTTGGAAGTAGTGGGACGCATTACCAAAACAAATATAACGGCTGCATTTTTATCATTAGCCGATGAACATGATTTATAGGAGGACTATATGAAGAAGTTAGCAATGTTTATTGTCTCAGACTCAGTAGGCGAGACAGCTGAACTTGTCGGGAAAGCCGCTGCTAGTCAGTTTTCAACAGGATTAGATGCCGTATCCCTGAAAAGATTTTCCCATATAGAAGAGTTTTCTCAGTTAGAAGAAATTGTTTTTTTAGCAAAAAAACAACAAGCGGTTATCGTTTATACACTTGTGCGAACAAGTATGCGGAGTAAATTAAAGGAAGCTTGTGCGGCTTCTAATATAAAATGTATCGATTTACTAGGACCACTTGTCGACCAATTAGGCGAAAGTTTAAATGAGCAGCCTTTGGAAGAACCAGGACTTGTTAGAAAGTTAGATGAAGATTACTTCAAAAAAATAGAAGCAATTGAATTTGCGGTAAAATATGATGACGGTAGAGACCCAAGAGGGATTTTAAAAGCAGACATTGTGTTAATCGGCGTGTCACGAACTTCTAAAACGCCATTATCACAGTATTTAGCACATCAAAAATTACGGGTGGCAAATGTTCCGTTAGTGCCAGAAGTGGATCCTCCAGAAGAGCTATTTAAAATCGATCCCAAGAAATGTTTTGCTTTAATTATCTCTCCTGAGAAATTGAATTCTATTCGTAAAGAAAGATTGAAGGCATTGGGATTAAAAGATGATGCCAACTATGCGAAGTTTGATCGTATTGAAGAGGAAATTCAACATTTTTACAAAATTGCAAATAAAGTTGGTTGTGAAGTCATTGATGTAACGAATCGTGCAGTAGAAGAAACGGCGAATGTTATTTTATCGGAATATGGAAAGCAATATAAATAAGCAAAATTCTCGTTTGAAAAGAAAGGTTTGTCATTTCGACAATTAAATTCTTTTATTCGATAAAATATATGGTATGATGTAAAATGGATATTTAGAAGATAAATAAAATGGAACTGTAATAAAAGTCTACTAATGCTTCAACGGTATGACTTTTTCTTTATGAATGATTTTTAAAATCTGAAAAAAATTGTCGAAAAAAAGAAGGAATTTATAAAGATATCTAGAAACTTAACTAAATAGCGTTTATTTCAATTTAGCAAAGCTTTTCGATGATTAAAATGAAGTATTTAGGTAGAGCATTTTAAAAAATAGAGGTAGAAAGTATTTGCTGAATAAATGACTATTCTTTATGCGAGTGACCTTAAGGTTTCATAACGAAATTCATGTCATGATGCATGCAAATAGATCTGGAAAATTTAGACATCATGATGCTTAGTTGTGTCTGATAAATTTTGTTAGGAATGGTGATTGAATGGCAAGAATTCCCGAAGAGAAAATTGAGGAAATCAGAGCACAAACAGATATTGTCGATTTAATTGGGGAATATATTCAGCTAACAAAGCGAGGTAGAAATTGGTTCGGCTTATGTCCGTTTCATGGGGAGAGTACACCCTCTTTTTCTGTGTCAGAAGACAAGCAACTTTTCCATTGCTTCGGTTGTGGAGCTAGTGGAAATGCCATTACATTTGTGATGGATTTGGAAAGTCGGTCTTTTACAGAATCTATTATTAAATTGGCTGAACGTTCGTCTATCGAATTAGAGATGATTCATGTAGATGAAAAAGAACGACCGCAATTACAGTTTAAAAATATGATTGAAGCACATGAACTTGCTGCAAATTTTTATCGTCATATCCTTTTAAATACGATAGAAGGAGAAGAAGCTCTTTCCTATTTAGAAGCTAGAGGTTTTACAAGAGAGATGATTGAACAATATGGCATCGGTTGGGCGTTGGATGATTATCACGCGTTGACTGGACTTTTAGAACGAAAAGGCTATGCCATGGAAGAAATGGAACAAGCTGGTTTATGTTTACAACGAGATGATGGGACTGGCTATTTTGATCGTTTTCGTGGTCGAGTAATGTTTCCATTATGGGATGATCACGGAAAAGTAATTGGCTTTTCAGGGCGCCTTCTTGAAAAGGATGCCCAACAAGCGAAATATTTAAACAGTCCAGAAACACCAATCTTTGAAAAGAACAAAATCCTTTATAATTTACACAATGCACGTCTGAACATTCGAAAAACGGGTAAAGTAATACTGTTTGAAGGTTTTATGGATGTCATTGCGGCTGATAAAAGTAATATTCATAATACGGTTGCCATGATGGGTACTTCATTATCTGAAACGCATCTTGTCAAGTTGAAAAGGATTTCTAAGCAATTAGTAATTTGTTGTGATGGTGATGAAGCTGGTTGGGAAGCGGCAAATCGTTTTGCTAAAATGTCAATTGCGCATGGAATGGATTGTTTAATCGCTGTATTACCCAATAATTTAGACCCGGATGATTATATTCAACAATACGGGGCACAATCATTTCAAGAGCAAATTATTGATCGTGCGCATTCTTATATGTCATTTATGATGGCTTATGCCAAACGTGATAAAAACTTGCAGTATGATAATGATATTATGCAATTTACAGAAGAAGTACTTTCAGAACTTGCAACGCGTAGTTCACCTGTAGAACGTGATTTATACTTGCGTCAATTAGCTCAGGAAACAAAAGTTTCAGAAGAAGCGTTGCAGCAACAACTATTAAAAAAGACGGGCCAACAAGTGAAAGAACGGCAACAACAAGAGTTACCAGTAGCGCCTATTGAAATCGCTCCTCCTAGAGTTAACAAGCGTAAGTTAGATGGAACTGAAAGGGCAGAGAAGATACTACTTCATCATATTATAAATGATGGCTCTTTATTTGACCGTATACAAAAAGAACATCGGGATATCTTTTTTCATGAAGATTATAAGACGCTCTTTATTTTACTTGCGGCGTTTTATGAACAGCATAAAGTGCCTGATTATCATCGATTTCTAGAAACGATAGAAGACCGTTCTTTGAGACAACTTGTTTTAGAAGCGGCATTATTTGAAGGTAATACGGATACGATGGAATTGGAAATTAATGATTGTATTCATCATTTAGAAAAATTTCGTATAGAGCTTAAGATTGATGAAATAAGACATCAATCGATAGAGGCAGAAAGAAATAATGATCAAACCCGGGCACTGGAATTAGCTGGGGAAATTATACGGCTTCGGCAATCATTATTAGCACTATAGCCATGATCCGAGTTTAAGAGGAGGAACGGGTAAGATGACTGAAAAAAATACGACAACAGAAGCAAACAAAGAACTAACATTAAAAGAAATGCAAGAGCAACTTTTAGAAATGGGTAAGAAAACAGGTGAACTTACACTTGATGAAGTAACGGACAAGTTATCGAAATATGAAGTAGAGCCTGAGCAATTCGAAGAGTTTCTTGATATGTTAGAAGCAGAAGGGATCGAAATGGATCGCGAATCTGAAGATAGCGAACCCGCAAGTGCTGCGAAAGATGAGGAAGATCCGAAAATAGACTTGAATGATTTAAGTGTACCACCAGGTATTAAAATTAATGACCCTGTACGCATGTATTTAAAAGAAATTGGGCGTGTAGAGTTATTAACTGGTGAAGAGGAAGTTGAGCTAGCAAAACGTATTGTTGAAGGCGATGAAGAAGCGAGTAAAGAACTTGCAGAAGCAAACTTACGTCTCGTAGTAAGTATTGCGAAACGTTATGTTGGTCGAGGCATGTTATTTTTAGATTTAATTCAAGAAGGTAATATGGGGCTTATTAAAGCTGTAGAAAAATTCGACCATACGAAAGGTTTTAAATTCAGTACGTATGCAACATGGTGGATCCGTCAGGCGATTACACGTGCGATTGCTGACCAAGCAAGAACAATTCGTATTC
>ERZ808028.50-NODE-50-length-147052-cov-14.596081_pt1 | contig 147052 bp, 136 predicted proteins | sample MGYA00380184_ERZ808028 | MGnify/ENA primary metagenome ERZ808028 (study PRJEB31490, sample SAMN06133397) | mouse gut metagenome | isolation source: J8_1 | host: mice | place: China: Chengdu | collected 2015-05 ...
CATAATACCACCGCCTGTATTTAATAATTACATTATATCAAATATAGGCGGTGATATCTACTTTTTCAGCGGCCTCCTGGGAAGAAAGGGGGTGATGAGAAAATGAGGTATTCTGAACAATTCATGGAGCATATCGAATACGCCTTTGCCGCTTTTTGCAGAATTGTTCTCCGCAATGCGGCAATCAGCGCATACCGCGATTTTGGACGGAAACAGAAGCACGAAGTATCGCTTGACTATCTGATGTCCGAAACACCCTTTGAACCGTTCACAACAGATAATTACTTTGAGCAATACGACATTCCAACTGTTTTTGTTGTGAAAGGGCAGAAAATTGTTGTGGCAAGCAAACGGTTAGCTGACGCATTAGCCAGATTGCCGGAGCAACGGCGTGTTGTCCTGCTGATGTACTTCTTCCTCGGTTACACTGATACAGAAGTCGGGAACGAGTATGGACGAAACAGAAGCACAGCTAATTACTGGAAACACGCGGCATTGAAGCAGTTGAGAAAGGAATGGTTAAAATCAGAACATGAGGAACAAGAAGCTGATACCCTTTGAAGTTATTGAAAAAGCTGTCGCCGGCGAGCCAGAAGCCATAGACGCGGTATTGTGGCACTATGCCGGACATATCAAGTACCTGTCTACCTATCGGGGACATATCAACGACGATATTCAAGACCGTTTGAAAGCACAGCTTATCAAAGCTATCCTGCAATTCCGTTTTGACAGGTAGGAAGTAGCAAAGCCAGAAAAAGCCGTCAAGGATAAAATGCACGCTTACGCGTCCTTGACGGCTTTCCCTGTCTTTGCTGTTGGGCGGCTAAGAGAGCGCAATCGGATAGACCGCTTACGCTCTCAATCCATTATGGAATGATACGCATTAAATGGCTTCTCTCGCTTGATTTAAGCGGCATTACAGCGGCGATAGGGGCAGGAGCAAGGGTTTTATACTCCCACCCTTAAAAACAGTGTTCTATTGCGTAACATAGCAAACGATACTTCTTTATGCTGTCATTTCCGTTCTATTCTTTTTCCATTCCGGCGGCTCTGCCGCGTTGTCTTGCTTCAAAGGGAAGGGAGTAGGGAAAGGGTAGGAAGGGAAACGGTATTTGATTAAATCTGTATTTGATTTTTCTTTAGTTATTTATATCTTTATTTAATTGCGTTGGATTTTCCAACGTAGGATAATCCAATGTAGGTTTTTCCAACATAGGGAAATCCAACATAGGCGGTTATGCTCCCTCGGATAGTTACCACAGTTTTGTTACGCAGTAGAAAGGCGTTTTTAAGGAAAAAGGTACAAATCCCTTGCCGCGCGAGAAACGCGCCCGCAAAGCCGCCTGTATCAATGCTTTTTCAGCCCCTACTGCGTAACAAAGGGCATGAAAAAAGCGGGCAAGAAACGCTTTGTTTCTCACTCGCCTTTTTCTGCACCCTGTATGGCAGCCACCCTGTTTCAGTTTGTTGGTTGATACTGTTTTATGAGTAGCTACCAAAAAGGCAGTCTCTTAATTTTTGCTTAGATACATTTTTGAATTAAATCAGGATCATTGAATATGATCTGTTGAAATTTTTACTGTCACCGTTTGCATTCTGTGAAACTGTTGTAACATTTCTGTTGTCATTTCTGGGCAGTCCTCATCATAGATTATAGGCATATTTTCTGCACTTTCAAGTTCAGCTATCTTTTCTGGTGTCAACTCTGGCGGTAAACTATTCATAAAAACTTTCGCCATATTCATACCTCGCTTTCTCAGGTTCAGTTGCACATCTGGCAGAAATAATGTGAATTATTGCCTAAAATATTGTAGCGATCTTCCCAAGGATGCTCTTCATCAAAGCGTATTAATTTATTTTCATCTGCAAATACCTTTGATGCAGTTTCAAATCGAATACCATGCTTCGTAAAGTTAGAAGCTGCTTTGGTATCGTCCCATTCAAAGATAAGATTCTCATAATTAAGTTCAAAATATTCGTACATTCAATAGGGGTGCCTTTCGCTTATTTTTTACAGGTTGATGGATTTATTGTAACATGAAAAACAGATTCATTCAATGAGGTTTCTGAATAGTTTCCGAAATACCTCTTGAACTTCAACCCATCACCATGATATAATAACCCAAAATAAACAAAACATACATTCTATACAGAAAGGTGATGCCCTATGAATATTCCAAACGCCCCCTATTATGCATGGTACATATACGCCAAATTCTCAGATCACGCCGAACTTCCGCCGGAGTTATGCGCGCAGTCGAATACTGTAGGCGAGAAAGTATTTACAGGCAGGGAGATTACACCGCAGATCATTGAACTGCTGGTTTCTCAGGTAAACATGGGAATGGTCGTGCAGTTGTATATCAGTCCCTTTATGCCTGTGGACCATTATGAGGCTGCTGAGCGCATAGAACTGATACATCAACTAGAAGATTTCGGGTTCACACACGGATGCAGTGCGGCGGTGATGAATCAAGAGCAATCGACTGCTGTTTTCCTCTGGCTGAATGAGTATATACTGAATCACCATATGCATATTCCATTAAGGGCAGATGACAGAAAACTCTTACAGACGCCTGTTTTATTTGAGTCTTACAGGGATATGGCAGAGGCGGTTCTTCGCGTGATTTTGACAGGACGCTTAGACGGGTCAGGGGCGCAGCCGCCAGCCGTTTCTGCTGTGCGACGCGGTGTCGATCCCGGGCTGCTGTTCTGGATTGAAAACGTTTATGGCATGGTTCCTGAGAGTATGGAGGATTTGGTTGAAGTTGAAGTTGCAGGATTGAGCGACGAGTATTATGTGCGGAGATATCCCAAATTTCCTGACTGGCTGGCGCCTGAACCGGGAAACTGGTCACTTCTGGGCGAGCTGCCGAATCTAAATGTACTCTGTATGCCCAAGGTGCGCTTAGAGAATTATGATTTTTTAAGAAGCTGTCGGAAGCTGGAAGTGCTCAACCTGTCCCGGACCAATCTGTCGGCTTCCTATGCGCTGGAAAATCTGTCAGAAGTGACGATTCTTGACCTGCCGCCTGCGGATTTCGACGATTTTTCCTTCTTATTAAAATGCCGCAGTCTGGAAATCGTAGATTTGAGCCAGACCAATTTCAGAGATTGTACAATCTTAGCACAGATGCCGGAATTAAAAATGGTATCTCTGCCGGCAGAGCGTCAGCTTCTGCACAGAGAGCTGCTGGACCCACTGCCAATTCAGGTAAAAACGAATCCCAGATGTATTCGCGGAGATGGATTTCCATCGTATGAACTGGTCAAGCCGCAGCCAGTAGAATCATGGGACTGGAAACCGCCCTACACTGTGCTGTATATTGCGTATTATGATATCAATGATGAGGAAAAAACATGGCAAGGGCGTGAGATCACGCAAAAGGTTGTAGAGAAACTGATGAAAAAGATTCGTAAAAAGAAGCTGGACGAGCTGTACCTCTCTTTACAGTATTGGGGAGAGGAGGAAGATATGACCCTCTGCATATCCGGCGAGGGCGTCTGCGTCAATTTTTTTGATAAAGAACAAAAAATCAATTACTCTTTGTTTGACCCAAACCATCCTGTTGACTGGGACAGACTGCCTCATCAGGTTAGTGATCAGGAAGACAGCGATTTTGGCGAATATGCAACGGATAATCTCGAGCTGGCTGCCGACTGTGTGGCGTATTTTATCAAGACCGGGAAATTATACCCGGGGGCATACTGGGCAAAATATTATAATTGGGAAAAACAGGAGGATAATTAATCGCAAAAAGCTGCCACAATGAGGAAAATCCCTGTTGTGACAGCTTTCTTTTCAGTTGTTCTGCGTCAATAACTGCGTCATTTTCTCAACCATATCATTGATCGCGTTCGCCTGTGCGGCGACGTTGGTGGTGTCGTTTGCATTGCTCTCTGCCATCGCATTGATGGAATTGAACTGATCGTTTTCACTGCGAATGCTCTCTGCGATATCCTCATTGATGGTCACAGTCTTTTTGATAACCTCCGCCTGATTGCTGTGTGCATCACCCATCGTTTGAATGGCGTTGGCAGAGATATTCAACAGTTCTTTCATATCCTTCATGCACTGGATGACATTGGCAACATATTCATTCTGTGTGCCGATTTTGGCAGCGTTTTCGCCTACTTGCGTCGTGATATCTGTCACATTTTGCTGTACGCGCTCGATGACGGATTGAACGACTTTCAGGGATTCCTGTGTACTTTTTGCCAAGTTGCCTACCTCGGACGCCACGACTGCGAAGCCCTTACCAGCTTCCCCGGCTCTTGCCGCTTCAATCGACGCATTGAGAGACAGTAAATTGATGGAATTTGAGATGTCGCTAATTAGTTTCAATGTGACGCCGATTTCCTGTACGGCTTCTGAGAGTCTCTGTGTGATTTCGTTTGTGGTATTCATGGACTCGGACACTTCGCCGTTAATTGTATGCAAATCTTGCAGAAGCTTCTCGTTTTCTTTGGACTTTTCGTATAAATCTTTAGAGGAGGCTTCCACCTTGCTGACATTGTCCGCAACGACGCTTTCCCACTCCCGCAGTTCACCGAGATTCTCCATACTTTCGTCTGTCTTAGAGCTGAGCACATTGTTGCGTTCCACCAACTGTTCACTGGTAGCCGCCAGCTCCTCAGCAGATGCGCTTTCATTTTCGGAGATGGACGACAGTGTCGTACCTGCACTAGATAAATTTTCGGACAATGCCTGCACTTCATCGAGTACATTTTTCAGATCTTCTTCCTTTTTCTCCACCATGCCAAACAGCAGGGTCGTGCGGTAGCAGATAAAGCAGCAGGCAGCGACCAGTACAGTATAGACAATTGTTGTGAAAATCCAGCCGATGACACTGTGGAGTTTTAAAAAGCCCGCCGGAAATAAAATCATCATGATGGTGTTGACAACTACGGTGATGATATAGCTGAATTTTAGTACTTCCTGTTTGTAGTAGGGCACTAATAAAAGGGTTGCGACGAAATAATAATGTGTAATGCACACATAACCGGGACTGTCATTGGTGCAGGACACTGCTACGGTGATGGCACCAATGATGGGCGGGATACAGGCGTACACATATTTTGTGCGGCTTCCCAGACTTTTTTCTAATAATTTTGTCACGATCGCGGACAAGCCTGACAGCAGGAAAACACACTCGCGCACACCGCCGTTCAAGAAGATCATCACAAATGTCCAGCCAGATATGGCGACGCCCAGAATGTAAAGGAATAAAATGTTGTTGATCAGTTTTTCTTCGTTTTTCATGGATGCTAAATGCATACTTCGCTCCTCCTAACGTTTTTTGATGTCCTAACTGTAACGTGCTAGAATTATGAACATATTTTACCATTTTGTTATTTTTTTGTCAATTTATGTCTGGCCATAACGGATATTTTGTACTACATGAATAAAATTGTTGGGAAAGTATGCAGACAGAATCTCATTTCCGTATTGAAAGGCAAAACATCAAAAGTGCTTTTGTTCTCGAGGTTAGATCTTGTGTAGGAGTTGATGTGGTAAAAGGAATTATAAATCTTCATGATATTTGATTGACAAAAGCAAGATTTAATATATAATTAGAATGAATGGTTCATTTTAATATGGAGGGAGAGATTTTTTTGAATAACACAAAATTGCTAAAAATATATTCGGAAGCAGGACGTCTTTTTAATCAAAAAGGCTATGCAAATACAAAAATGGCTGAAATTGCGAAGGCTTCCGAAATTGCGGTAGGCACCATGTATTCCGCATTTACAGGAAAGGACGCTGTGCTTTCATTTGTAATTTACGCTACGCTTGACAAAAATTATTTTTCAAGTGAAATTACGTTCCCCATTAAGCCGATAGAGTCTCCAAAGCTTATTTCGTTATTGACGAAAGTGATTGACAATGTATTTGGTTCGGTTCTGAATATTACTGACAGCAAAGGAAATATCTGTAAAGATTTTATGAAACTCATGGATGAGTTATTTGACCTGTTTGCCGATTATCTCCTTGCCTTTGATAACATTGAGAAGAATGAGGGGATACTGGAAGAACTCAGTGAAATATATTGGCCGCAGAAATTAGCCTATTTTGAAAAACTGGGCGCTTATCTAAGGCTGTATATGGAAAACGGGCAGGTCAGGAAGCTGACCAATATACCATCCCATGTTCTTTTTTTGACGAATACATTGACGTGGTGGGCTATGAATTCAAATCTTTCCATTCCAAATGAGCCTGTTCCGAGAGATACAGCCAAGGATATATGTATGGGAATTATAAAGCGGAGCTATCAGCCTTGAAATAGCAATCGCCAAGGAGCAGCTCCTTGCAGTCAGGGTGCATCATGCACCTTTATTGTTACATACAAACTATAATGAACGGTTCATTTCAAATAAACTGGAGGCAGTTTTTATGAATATATTAAGATTTCTAAAAAAGATTTACGGTAAGAAGATATATTTTCAGATTGTTTTTATAATATTTCTCGCCTTTGGTACAGCAGCAGCCCAATTTGCGGCAGCACAGCATTTAGGGGATGTTATTGACGCAGTTGAAAAGGGATATGAAACGGTAGTGTATCAGTTTCTGGTCATATCTGTCAGCACAGTGCTTTATATTCTTGGAACAGCGGCATTCACTTTTTGGGGCGGTAAAATGACAGCAGCATTTTCCCGCAGTGTACAGACTATAATCGGAATGAAACTATGCTCCGCACAGTACAGCGCAATGGAGCAGATGGATGAAGGAAGTCTGATTGCGCTCATTACCAAGGATATAGACAGCATAAGAAACTGGCTTGGACTGCTGATAAAATTTGGATTTCTGCCCGTATGTCTTGGACTTGTTCCGGTCTGCCTGTTTCGATGGTGTAATTGGAGATTTGCCCTGTTTGCGTTGTTCCTGATACCGCTGAATGCAGCGCCCAGTGTATTTTTTGCCCGAAAACTTTTTCCGTATCACGATCGTGAAAAGAAAGCATATTCAAAGGTGCTTTCTCATTTTGCCGAATCCCTTCGGTTTGTCATGCTGATCAAAGCATTTGGGCTTGAACAGCTATTTTCTCAAAAACACAGGGAGGAGTTGAACAAATATTGGAAAACACGGAAAAAGCGTATGTTTTTGGAGAAATTGACGGAGGAATACGGTCGGTGTTATGGACATGTCAGCAGGATACTGCTTTTACTTTTGAGTGCATATTTTATTTACAGGGGAGATATGACATTAGGCAGATTAACAAGCGTTATTCTGTGTACGGAGTTCGTTGGAGAGGGGCTAAAAATCGTTGGCAGTATTCCCCTTTGTCTGCCGGCTGCAAAAACAGGCGTGTCTCGCATTCAAAAGCTTCTTGAGCTTTCGGATGAGGCTGTGATGCCAAACGGGATTGTAATGCAGAATGAGATTGCACTGCAGAATAAAATTGCACTGCAGACGAACGGACTGCAGACAGATACATTGCGGTCGATTGCATTGAGGACAGATGAACTGCCGATTTATGAAGTGCGGAAGCTTTCTTTTTCGTATGGAGATACGATTGTACTGCATGACATCAATTTCTGTGTTCACGAGGGGGAGAAAATAGCGGTTGTAGGGTTGAGCGGCTGCGGTAAAACAACATTGTTCAAATTGCTCAGCGGATTATATATGCCGGAAAAAAATCAAATTTACTTCAGGGGAATGGATCTCGCTGCCCTTTCCCCTGAATATGTAAGAAGTCATATTACGGTAACAACACAGGAGGTATTTCTTTTTCAGGCAACATTTGAGGATAACATTAAAGTGGCTAAATCAGGCGGAAGTAAAACAGAAATTATGTCTGCCTGCCAAAGCGCTCAATTGGGTGCCTTTATTCAGAATTTGCCCGATGGATATGATACGGAAATGAACACTACGATTCAGTCTGTTTCAAATGGCCAGATGCAGCGCATCAATTTAGCGAGGGCATTTCTCAGAAATACAGGCATTTTTGTGCTTGATGAACCCACTTCCGCATTAGACCCTGATACAGCTGGTGCAATTTGGAACAATCTGTTCGCAAACTGCGCAGATAAAACATTGTTGGTTATTTTGCATGATTTGGAAGAGGTCTATCGGTTTCATAAGGTTCTTGTCTTGGATAACGGAAAAATAGCTGCCTTTGGAACGCATACCGAATTGATACAAAACTGCGGGCTGTACAGGAAGCTTTATGAAGAAAAGATGGCAGACAGAAAGAAAGGTGGCAGCGTGAAATGAAGGCTTTATTTTCCATGGCAAAATATATTCGTAAAAACCGGAAACTATGGGTATGCGGAATTTTGCTCCCTGCATTTTTTAGTATGGCTGCAAATATATACTTTGCCAGCATATTACAGAATTATATTGCGAAAGTAACAGAGCATCAAACATCATTGCAGGAAATTTTCAAAATGCTTATATTTTCATTGCCTGTTTTGCTGTTGTTTTCGTGTATGGACGATATTGGTTTATATATTTTTTCGCTGTTTCTCGCTTCGGCAGAAAATGAATTGCGGCATGATTTTTACAACAGTATAGTACATACACCGCTAAAAAACTTACAAAAACTGAATCAGGGAGAATTCATTACACGGTATAATACGGATATTGAACAGAGCGCCCAGATTGTTTCCTATGACATTTTTGGCGTTATTTATCCGCTGATTGTCGGAACAGGTTACATAGCTGCGGTTTTGCTGGCTGATTTTAGAATCGGATGCCTTATGCTTTTGCTAGGTGCAGCTGTTATCCTGTTGAATTTTTTGTTTGTGGGCAGGATGAAACGTATACAGGCGGAAATTTTGCGGGCGAAAGAAACATATGTGTCTAACTGCAGCGACGCCACAAGGGGGAAAATGAGTATCCGGCAATATTCTGCCCAAAAGATGATGCGTCAGAAGATAGGTGAAGCGGCAAATAATCTTTATAGGAAAGAATGCAGGGCGGTACGGTTAGAAACAATGAAATTATTGACATCTGACGCTGTTGCGAATGGCTGTATTTATTTGCTGACACCGATCGCATGCATCATGGCGGCTTGTGGACATATTGGGTTCTCTGCTGTTCTGTTTATTCACCAGTTATGCCGCTGCTTTATTCTGTACACACAGAATTTTGCCGCTTCTTTTGTTTATTACAGCGAGCATTCATTATCTTTTGAACGGGTGAATACGATTCTGGCTTTTGAGAATGAATTGACAGAGAATCGTGTCAGCAGGTGCGGAAGCACTCCTAAGAATTTTGCTGTTACATTTCAAAATGTCAGTGTATCATATGAAAACCATCAGGTTCTCAAGGATGTTTCATTCACCGCTTTTTCTGGGGAATGCATCGGCATCATTGGTGAAAGCGGCAGCGGAAAATCTACATTGGTTAAGGCACTGATGCAGATGGTGGATTATCAGGGAGAAATCTTTATAGGTGAAGAAAACTGTAAAAACCAATCTCTGTACAGGTTACGGAAATATATTGCATATTCGCCGGAACATAGTGATTTATTTCCTGCTACTGTACATGAGAATATACAGTATGGAAATTTGAATGCAGCAGAAGACGAAATAGCCTGTGCAGCAGAAATGGCAGGAATTACAACACATGGAGAAGGCTTTTTGTATAGGAATATCGGTGAGAATGGCGATCAATTATCGGGTGGGCAAAAGCAAAAGGTTTCTATTGCCCGTGCATTGCTCAAAAAGGCACCCATATATATTTTCGACGAGCCTACGGCAGCTTTAGACGCAGACTCGGAATCAAAAGTATTGAATACCATTGTGAAGCTGAAACAGGAGGGAAAATGTATTCTGCTGATTACGCATAAAGCTTCTACATTACACATTGCAGATAGAATACTGCGTCTTGATGACGGAAGGTAAAAAGAGGAACAGGCACACAAGCGCCGATTCCTCTTTAAACCTCTAATTAATGCAGCTTTTTCTTAACCAAAATATCTCTTTAACAAGCCCTCAAACGCCTTGCCGTGTCTAGCCTCGTCTCTTGCCATCTCATGAACAGTATCATGGATTGCATCCAGATTTGCAGCCTTTGCTCTTTTGGCAAGATCAAACTTACCAGCAGTAGCGCCGTTCTCTGCCTCCACGCGCATTTCAAGATTTTTCTTTGTAGAGTCTGTCACAACTTCGCCTAACAGCTCTGCAAATTTTGCAGCGTGCTCAGCCTCTTCCCATGCAGCCTTCTCCCAGTAGAGACCGATCTCAGGATAACCCTCTCTGTGAGCCACTCTCGCCATAGCAAGATACATACCAACCTCGGTGCACTCGCCGTTAAAGTTTGCTCTCAAATCAGCCATGATATCCTCGCTTGAGCCCTGTGCCACGCCAACTACATGCTCCGCAGCCCAAGTTCTGTCGCCAGCCTGTACTGAGAACTTCTCAGCAGGTGCATTACACTGCGGGCATTTCTCTGGTGCGCTGTCTCCCTCGTAAACATAGCCACATACATTACATACAAATTTCATTTTAAAAATCCTCCTTTATATTATCACTCAGGAAAACAGTTGCAGTCTGGTACAGCCTGCCCGTTTTCCACATAGCCATATGATGCCTGCCTTGATGTCTTGTCAAGACAGCTTTTGCAGATACCGCAGAAGTATAGCCGGTGTTCCTCGATTAAGCCGTCAAAACCCTCCGATGCCTTCGCGTCAATGGCGGCAAAATCAATATGTTCCATAGGCAGATCAAGGACCGCATTGCAGCACGTACATACAAAATGATAATGTGGGCTCGTATTGAAATCAAAATGGTCAATATTCAAAACCCCAAAACTGTGCTTGGCGATCATGCCAGCCTCCGCCAACTGGTTTAAGTTCCGATATACAGTGCCAAGACTGATATTGGGAAACGCCTCCTTCACACTGGTATAGACAGTCTCTGCCGTTGGGTGATCCCTGCGGGATTGTAGGAAGGAGAGGATTGCAGCACGCTGACGGCTGTACTTCATATTCATATTACCCCTGCCTTTCTAGTGTACTGAGTATAAAAAAACAGTACATTAGGTCTACATTTTCTCATCACTAAATCAGTAATGATTACTGTTATTATATTTGTTTCTCCCTTTTCTGTCAATAGAAAAATAAAATTATTTTTGAAAAATATTTCCTGATTAAAAAAAAATTAAGAAATCTCAAAAGTACTATATTTTAAAATCTTATATGCTATACTAAACCTATATTTGAGTTTTTTATTTCAATTTAGTCAGGTTACTTATTAATTTTTCGGGCAGGCGCCGGAATGGAGACGGTATTTATTATGAAAAGCAAGACACGCATCAACCTCAAAACAAAAATGATGATTCTCTTTTTGGCGATCATACTGGTGCCGATGATGTGCGTCGTCATGGTATTTCTGGGATATGGGTATTCTGTGAATATTGATATGCTTCATGAGCTGAGCAAGAAAGATATCATGATCGGGGCGATGGTCAACAGAAGCCTGTTGAAGTATATGCTGATAGCCATGGTCATCATTCTGATTTTGACGAGTGCGATCATCACCGCATGGCTCAACAAGGACGTGTACAGACCGCTCAAAGAGCTGAGTGTTGCCATGCAGCACATCTCGGTCGGGGATTTCGATTATCATATGAACGGCGGGCGCGAAGATGAGATCGGACTTCTTTTCGTCAACTATGAGCAGATGCGTCTCCAGCTAAAGGAAAGTGAGGAGGAGAAGGCTCAGAATGAGAAAAAATCCAAAGAGCTTGTGAGCAATATCTCCCATGACCTCAAGACGCCGATTACGTCGATTAAGGGCTACGTGGAGGGCATTATGGACGGTGTTGCGGACACGCCGGAGAAAATGGATAAGTACATCAAGACAATCTACAACAAGGCAAATGATATGGACCGGCTGATTAATGAGCTGACGACTTATTCGGGGATAGACTCCAACAAGATTCCATATCATTTCCATATTTTGAATGTCTCGGATTATTTTACGGACTGTGTGGAGGAGGTGGGGCTTGACCTTGAATCGAAAAACATACACCTTGATTTTACGAATCTTGTGCCGGCAAATACCTGTGTCGTGGCAGACCCGGAGCAGCTCAAAAAAGTGATTAACAACATTATCAGCAACAGCGTCAAGTATATGGGGCATTCAAACGGTGTCATTGATATCCGTCTTTTAGATGAAGGGGAGTCTGTCAAGATTGAGATTGAGGACGATGGAAAGGGCATCGCTTCGAAGGATATCGGCAGTATCTTTGAGCGCTTTTACCGGACAGATTCGTCGAGAAATTCCTTGCAGGGCGGCAGCGGCATCGGGCTGAGCATCGTGAAGAAGATTATAGAAGATCACGGCGGATATGTGTGGGCGACCAGCAAGGAGGGCGAGGGAACCTGTATGCATTTTGTCCTGCGAAAGTACACGGAAAAGCCAGATGAGGTAGTGATTTAATAAGTTTTATTAGAGAAGTATATATTGTAATAGGAAAGGAAAGTGTGTATGAGCAGAATTTTAATTGTGGAAGATGAGGAGGCAATCGCTGAGCTTGAGAAGGATTATCTGGAGCTCAATGACTTTGAAGTTAAGATTGAGAATAGCGGAGACACAGGTCTTGCAACTGCGCTGGCAGAGGAGTTTGACTTGATTATCTTGGACTTGATGCTCCCGGGAATTGACGGGTTTGAGATCTGCAAGCGTATCCGCGAGGACAAGGACGTGCCCATTTTGATGGTCTCCGCCAAGAAGGACGATATCGACAAGATTCGCGGTCTGGGACTGGGCGCGGACGACTATCTGACCAAACCCTTTAGTCCAAGCGAGCTGGTGGCGCGCGTGAAGGCGCATATGGCGCGCTACAACCGTCTGGTGGGCAGCCATATGAAAGAGAATGATGTGGTGGAAATCAGAGGAATCCGCATCGACAAGACCGCGCGGCGCGTTTTCGTGGACGGCGAGGAGCGCAACTTTACGACAAAAGAATTTGACCTTCTGACCTTCCTTGCTGAAAATCCAAACCATGTTTTTACAAAAGAGGAAATATTCAGGGAAATCTGGGACATGGATTCCATCGGCGATATCGCTACCGTGACGGTGCATATCAAGAAAATCCGTGAAAAAATCGAGACAGATACCTCCAAACCGCAGTACATCGAGACCATCTGGGGTGTGGGCTACCGCTTTAAATTATAAGCTGGCAAAATTTTCATCCGATAGGAATGATAAAGATGGATAAAATGATAGTGTATGAGGACAAGGCGCTGCTGGTCGTGCACAAGCCTGCCGGGATTGCGACAGAGACCGCGCGGGTTGGGCAGGCAGACCTTGTCTCAGAATTAAAAAATTACCGCCAGAGAAAGGGTGAGGAGCCCTATATCGGTGTGGTGCACAGGCTCGACCAGCCGGTCGAGGGACTTTTGGTCTTTGCAAAAGATGCCCGGACGGCACATGCGCTTAGCAGCAGCGTGCAAAAGGGCAGTCTGGCAAAAAAATATGCAGCGCTCGTGGCAGGGGTTCCAGACGCGCAGGAGGGCACGCTCTTAGACAGTCTGTTAAAAGACGGGCGGACGAATTGTTCTGCTGTCGTGCCAAGCGGTACCAAGGGCGCCAAAGAGGCGTCTCTTTGCTGGAAGCTTTTGCGGCACAACGAGGTATGTTCGCTTGTGGAGATAGCGCTGTATACAGGCAGGCATCACCAGATTCGAGTACAGATGGCACATGCGGGTTTTCCGCTGCTGGGAGATTTCAAGTATGGCTCTGATTTGTCAAAACAGTTGTCAAATGAATTATCTATTAATACTACGGCGCTGATGGCATATGAAATCCGCTTAAAACATCCGGCAACGGGAGAAGAAATGGAATTTTTATTAAAATTAGATAAATTTCAACGAATTTTCTGACAAAAAGAACACACATTAGGAGTTGACACATTTTTACAGCATAAGTATAATAAATTTATAGACAAAGGCCTTGTATTTTGCGGGAACTCGGTTCAAGGGGAATCAATCATACAAAGGAGGCCAGAGATGGATGGAATGCAGAACTGGACAAACTATTTAGAGGTTATGCGCAATCGTCTGCTTCTAGTCCATGACGCTGACAGTCTGATTTCGGTATTAATGGATGTCAGGAACATACCGATTGCACTATCAACGGTCGAGGACGTGACAGACGGAACTGGGCTGAATATGTCATTATCGGTAATCTGCTCGGAGGCAAAAGTAGTGGGCAGGGTGATGTGCTTGGTAAGTGATGATATGTTTACGACAGTTCAGCTTAATCTTGACACTGTAAAGAGAGTAGACTCAAAAATATCAGTGGACGGCAAGGGTGTGGTTATGAAGCTCACAATCAGGAACGGGGCGGAGTTTTTACTGATGTTCCACACCGATTTTGTGGAGGAGGACGCCGAACCCTTGTTGTGACGAAATGGAATGAAAGAGTGAGGAGAGGATGCTGTAGAGACGCAGCATCTTTTTCTTGAATAAGACCCACTGGAGGGACGCACAAATGAAATATTGCAAAAAGGCAGCGCTCAAGGTAGAATGCATCGCCTCCAAAGAAGATTTTGATTTCTTTGGCATAACGCTGGAAGATGTGCTGGACAGGACAGAAGCTGGAACATATTTTCTAAAAAAGGCAAAAGAGCTCTGCGCCATGACGCAGAAGGTCACATGGACGAATGTTGCATACACGCTCAACATCACGATGCTTCCTGACGGGAACGTCTCGTTTGAGTTCAGCGAGTGCATAGAGGACTATATTGCCAGCCTGAGGCATTCTGTGGTGATGGCGGACGAGCAGACAAGAGGCCCTTTGGAGGAGTTTATACAGGCGCTTGTGGAGGCGGACGAGGACGGGGCACGCAGGCTTGTGGCGCATTTTGAGCAGAATATTAAAAAAAATTCCTAAAATAATTCACATTTTCAAAAACATATGTTAAACTAGAATACAAGGGCGCGCGCGGCGTGTTCAGAAAAAAGTGGAGAAGGTGGAAATGATGACAAAACAAAATAAGCTCGTACAATGGATGCTCGCGCTTGTAGCCGGCGTATTTTTGGCTGCATTTTCGTATGGCGCGTGTACAGCACAGGCAGCGGAGACGACTGTGGAGGCGGTACAAGAGCAGGCTTTATCGGACAGCAGTGCTGAGAATGGCGGAGGAGCGATGATTCTTCTGATGGGCGGTATGCTGATTATTATTCTTGCAGTGGTGCTCTCGGTGGTCGGTACGTTTGTCTCGTCAGCGGCGATTGCGGACGAGCTGTAATTTAGACAGTTTTTTAAATCAGGGTGGTAATGCCACATGCAGGGTCCCTATGGTGGGCGGTGTGCGTCATTGCCATCTTTTTGTGCATACGGGTGTCTAGTACAGCGTTGCATTGATCTTGAAGTAAATAGCGCTTGATATTCGTGTCATCTGTGCGTATTCAAAGCGACGGCGTAGTGGACCCTACGTTTAGCTTTGAAGGCGTGCAGAGGGCGCGGATATCAGGTGATATTTACTCGAGAATTAATGCAATGCTGTACTAGCCCGGTTGGCTGGAAAGGAAGAGTGGAAAATGGCAAATGACAACAAGAAATTAGTGGAGGCGATCACTTCGATGGAGGTGGATTTCGCACAGTGGTACACAGATGTCGTGAAAAAGGCTGAGCTGTGCGATTACTCAAGCGTGAAAGGCTGTATGATTATCAAACCCGCAGGCTATGCCATCTGGGAGCAGCTCCAGCAGCAGCTTGACGCGGCGTTCAAAAAGACAGGCGTGGAGAATGTATACATGCCGATGTTCATACCAGAGAGCCTTTTGGAGAAGGAGAAGGACCATGTGGAGGGCTTTGCGCCGGAGGTGGCATGGGTGACACATGGCGGTTTAGAGCCTTTGCAGGAACGGCTCTGCGTGCGTCCGACCTCGGAGACGCTGTTCTGTGACTTTTATAAAAATGAAATCCAGTCCTACAGGGATTTACCAAAGGTGTACAACCAGTGGTGTTCCGTGGTCCGCTGGGAAAAGACAACGCGCCCGTTCCTTAGGAGCCGTGAATTTCTGTGGCAGGAGGGGCATACAGCCCATGCGACCGCAGAGGAGGCGGAGGAGAGAACGATTCAAATGCTGAATGTGTATGCTGATTTTCTGCGCGATGTGCTTGCAATCCCTGTCGTGAAGGGCCAAAAGACAGACAAAGAGAAATTTGCAGGCGCGGAGGCGACATACACAATAGAAGCGCTGATGCATGACGGCAAGGCGCTGCAATCCGGCACCAGCCACAATTTCGGAGATGGTTTTGCCAAAGCGTTTGGCATTCAGTTTACAGATAAAGATAACACGCTGAAATACTGCCACCAGACTTCATGGGGGGTGACGACGCGTCTCATCGGCGCGGTCATTATGGTGCACGGAGATGATTCTGGCCTCAAGCTTCCACCAAAGGTGGCGCCGACCCAGATTATGATCGTTCCAATCCAGCAGAAGAAGGAGGGTGTGCTCGACAAGGCATACGCGCTTCGTGACCGTTTGATCGAAAAGGGCCTGCGCGTGAAGGTGGACGCTTCGGACAAGAGCCCGGGCTGGAAGTTCAGCGAGTGCGAGATGCGCGGCGTACCGTTCCGCATTGAAATCGGACCCAAAGATATCGAGAATAACAAGTGCGTCTTTGTGCGCCGCGACACGAGAGAGAAAATTGACGTGTCTCTGGACGAGGTGGAGACGAAGGCAGCAGCGCTGCTCGATACGATTCAGACCGAAATGTACGAGACGGCAAAGAAGCATCTGGATACCCATATTTACAGTGCGGTGACATGGGACGCGTTCTGCGACACCATCAACAACAAGCCGGGATTTGTCAAGGCAATGTGGTGCGGAGACAGCGCCTGCGAGGACCGGGTAAAAGACGAGCTGGCGGCAACCAGCCGCTGTATGCCGTTTGAGCAGGAGAGTCTGAGCGATACCTGCGTGTGCTGCGGAAAGCCGGCAAAGAAGATGGTTTACTGGGGCAGGGCATATTAAATCAAAAAAATAAGATTGGAGGGAATCTACAATGAATATTTTAGTAATCAACTGTGGCAGTTCTTCGCTGAAATACCAGCTAATCAACAGCGATACGGAGGCAGTGCTCGCAAAGGGGCTGTGCGAGCGCATTGGCATTGACGGCAGTCTGCTTACACACACGCCCGCAGGCAAGGATAAGGTAAAAATCGAGACGCCGATGCCGAATCATACGGTGGCTGTAAAACTTGTGATTGACGCACTCACTGACGCCGGACACGGTGTTGTGAAATCGCTTGGGGAGATCAATGCAGTCGGACACCGTGTAGTACACGGCGGGGAAAAGTTTGCCTCCTCCGTGGTCATCAATGATGAGGTGATGGCTGCAATCGAGGAGTGCAGCGAGCTTGCGCCGCTGCACAATCCGGCGAATCTGATTGGTATTCGTTCCTGTCAGGAAATCATGCCCAATGTGCCGATGGTGGCGGTATTTGACACGGCGTTTCATCAGACCATGCCGGAAAAGGCATATCTGTATGGACTGCCATATGAATATTATGAGAAGTATAAAGTGCGCCGTTATGGTTTTCACGGGACAAGCCATGACTACGTGTCTGCGCGTGCGGCACAGCTTCTTGGCAAGACAAGGGACGCGCTGAAAATCATTGTGTGCCATCTGGGAAATGGCGGCTCTGTGTCAGCAGTGGACCACGGAAACTGTGTGGATACCTCGATGGGGCTTACGCCGCTAGAGGGCATTATCATGGGGACGCGCTCAGGCAGCATTGACCCTGCAATCTGTGATTTTATCTGCCAGAAGGAGAACCTTACACCAGCGCAGATGAACAACGTGCTCAACAAAAAGTCCGGTGTGCTTGGCATGTCAGGAGTTTCCTCTGATTTCAGGGATATCGAGGCCGCAGCCGCGCAGGGCAATAATCAGGCACAGACTGCGCTGGAGGCATTTTATTACAGTGTGGCAAAATACATCGGCGCGTATGCGGCGGCAATGAACGGCGTGGACGCGATCGCATTCACCGCGGGCGTGGGCGAGAACAATATCGCAGGGCGCGCGGAGATTGCAAAGTACTTAGGGTATCTTGGCGCCCAGCTTGACCCGGAGAAGAACAACGTCCGGGGCGAGGACCGTGTGATCTCGACTGCGGAGAGCAAGGTGGCACTGCTGTGCGTACCGACCAATGAAGAGCTTGCCATCGCAAGACAGACGGCAGCGCTGGTATAAAACTTTATAAGATGATCAGAGAACCTCCTCAGACAATCAAATCTGAGGAGGTTCTTTATACACACAGGCGCCCAAAAATCATTTCTCCCCCTAAATCGGTACTTTAGTACTATTGTGTTAAGCGGCTTGTTCGTTTATGCTGGTAAGGCGCACGTTGAAGTGTGCCATTATACAATACGAGAGAGAGGAACAGAGGAGAAATGAAAAAATTAAAACAATTGCTGGCGGCAGTGCTTGTGCTCAGCATTGCACTGAACACGCCTGTGTGCATGGAGACAGCCGCAGCAAAGCAGACGCGCAGGAGAATACCAAGATCTGTAGACAGTAGCACGATTCAAGAACCGTCAGTAGACTTGCTAGAGAATGCAGAAAGCAGTCTGGCAGTTGGTTCATCGGAGAATGTAGAAAATAGCTTGTCCGATGGTTCATCAGAGAATGTAGAAAACAACTTGTCTATTGGTTCATCGGAAAATGCAGAAAGCAATTCGCTACTTGGATCCCCAGAAGAATCAGCAAACAGCCCGTCAGTAGGCTCACCGGGGAATATAACAAACAGCCCGTCCGTAAGTCCGTCAGTAGATTCAGCGGAGAATGTAGCAAACAGCCTGTCCGTAAGTTCACCGGAGAATGTAGAAAGCAGTTCGCCACTTGGCTTGCCAGAAGAATCAGCAAACAGTCCGTCCGTAGGCTCACCGGAGAATGTAGCAAACAGCCCGTCCGATGGTTTAGCGGAGAATGCAGAAAGCAGTTTGCCACTTGGTTCACCAGAAGAATCAGCAAACAGCCCATCCATAGGCTCAACGGAGAATGCAGAAAGCAGTTCATCCGTAAGCTTGCCAGTAGAATCAGCAAACAACCCATCAGTAGGCGCGTCACAGGATTCAGAAAGCAATTCGGAAATCTCGACGGAATCTCCGGCAGAGGAACAGTCCCAGACTACACCAGAAGAGATTCCAGAGGAGACAGCGCCAGAAAATACGACGGAGGGCACGCCAGAAGATTATACTGAAAGCGAAGCCGAAAGTAATACCGAAAATGAAACTGAAAGCGAAGCCGAAAGCAATACCGAAAATGAAACTGAAAGTAATACCGAAAATGAAACCGAAAGCAATACCGAGAACGATATCGAAAATGAAACCGAAATTGAAAGCAATACCGAGAACGATACCGAAAACGATACCAGCGAAAACACCGGTGACGAACATGGAGACTCATCGGAGAACAATACCGAGGAATCGTCAGAGGATACAACAGAGCCAGATACAGACACCACCGTAGAGTTTCAGCCCCCTGTGCAAATCATACCGGAAGTGACCGATGCAGGCGTACTGGATTACAGAACCTATATGGAAGCAAAAGATTTGCCGGAGTTCTCTGTCAGGCTGGAGGAGTGTATAGAGGATACAGCGTTGATCGAAGTTTCAGAATGGCAGCGTGCGGACAGCGAACAGGCAGTTTTGGACGGGGAGATGCCGGAGATACACTATTTTCTAAAACTGGAGGACGACAGTGTCGTCGCGCCCCATTATTTTGAGGAAGCGTGTGTCTATGACCCCGACAAGGCATGTTTCAAGGACACTGCGGCGCTTGAACTTCTACGGGTGGGAGAGACTGCATACACAGTGGAGATGCTGGGGGAGTATAACCGCGAAGTGTATGCGGGCACAGGTACGATAAAAGTATGCAATAGCCCGATGCGGGACAGTGATTTTTATATCGAGGTAATCAGGGGGGATAAAAAACAAAGCTACACGTATAAAGAGTGGGAAACTTACTTAAAAGTGCATGACAATTGGGTTGATGGTGAGGTGCGGCCTCTGCTCAGCGATACAGGGAATAAATTCTATACAACAATTGTATCCGAGGAGACCGCCAGCGCAGGCAAAATGAAAACGTATACCTTTTGGGCGGAGAATCCTAAGCGGAATGCGAGCACCAAGGAGGAGGAAAACGGCACGAGAAGCTACACAGTTGGCATGGACAGGGATCCGCCTGTGCTGACCGCACTAAAACCGGACAGTCCATGTTTTGAGCCGTCAACGACAGATACCGTTCAGTATTACGCAGAGAATTTTGTGCTGGCAGGAGCGTTTGAGGATACGCAAAGCGGCATTGGCAGGCTGGAGTACACAACACAAGCCACAGCGGGAGAGGACGCGTGCTGGACAACGGTGGACGCGGCAGCAGACGGGACATTTCGAGTTGTGCTCTCAGACGGCTGCTATGATGCCATTGCAGTGCGCGCGTATGATTTGCTGGGAAATGTGAGCAAATCATATGGTTTTGTCAATGAACAGGGCGAGTATATCAAGGTTGTGGTGGACAGCGCAGCGCCTGTATTCAAAGTGGAGGCCACAGCAGAGGGCAAGCCGTATTGTGGAGATAACGACAACTGGACGAACAAAGATGTCCTATTCACTGTGACAACAGATGCTGAGAGCTGTCCCTATGCAGGAATTGGACAGCTTGAATACAAATATGAGAAAATTGGTGAAGTGCTAGAGGGCGTGGAAGGCGCCGGGGAATGGACAGCGCTGCCGTGGCAGGAGGCGGGAAAGGCAGCGCTGAATGTGGCGGAGGACACAAATGGCTATTACAGCTTCCGCGTACAGTCAAAATCAGGAGTCTTTTCAGAATGTTCCGCGCGAAAACGCGTGCTGGTACAGCGTGAGGCGGCAGAATTAAAACCGTTGATTATCACAGGCGTCGATGAGACAAAACGCAGAAATGAATGGTATAACAAGGAGTCGGGCACGCCATATATCCAGTTTGAGTTTCCAGCGTATGACACCGGGGCTGAGTCCAAAGAATATGATGCGCCGATTACGATGCATTACAGGCTGGCTGTGCAGGGAAAACAAAACTCCCGTATCGTCTTGCCTATGGAAAAGAGCGTGTCAATGGGTGTGGCTCAGGCTTCTGGGCAGCTTGTGATGACAGCGGATTCCTTGGCGGATTTTGCCGTCAATTTTGGATACCGTGCCGATACGCGGCAAGCGCAGGACGGAATTTACACGCTGGAATACTGGACTACGGACAAGGCTGGCAACCAGTCTAAGCGGCAAAAGTACGTCTACAAGCTTGATACCCATGAACCCACAGACATTCAGGTAACGATTAGCGGAAGCGAATTTCCAGCAGGAAAGGAACAGGCGATAGTCTATGAGAATTTTTACCGCAGCAGCGTGACAGGCAGGGCGCGTGCGCAGTATGGCAGCAGCGGGAAGGGCTCTCTGCAAATCAAGCGGGTCAAAAAGCCGGGCGAGTGGAAGGACAGCACAGGTTTTGACGGGGAGGACAGCGTTGATATTCCGCTCAATACAAGGTGTTTTCTGTATGTGAGGGCACAGGATTATGCCGGCAATGTCGCCGAGGGCTGGACAATGGGCATTGTGACAGACAATATGGCGCCGGACGGGGCAGACAATGTGTCTCTTATCATGAAACCAGAAGGCGCCAATGAGAACGGATTTTTTAACAAAAATATAGAAATCCCCATTCGGGTTAAGGAAAATGCGGGAAGCGGAGACTGTGCCGGATTAAAATACGTGACGAGCTCGGTCGGAAGGGACGGCGTGGATACCATTGCCGGTCAAATGCTCTATTCATTCACAAAAGAACGCCCGGACAGTGATGAGCTTACCAGCGCGGCGGCATTTCAGACGATACAGGTCGTGGACGCGCTGGAGAACGAGAGCAATGACGCTTATATTGAAGTGACGGCTTCCGACCGTGCAGGAAATACAAGGACTTCTATACAATTGCTCAAAATTGATGTCACAAATCCAGTGCTCTCCGTTCAGTTTGATGATCATGAACCCCGAAACGGCAGATATTACCGCAGGAAAAGAACTGCGGTGCTTCACGTGACAGAGCGCAATTTTGACCCGTCGGCAGTGCAGATTTCTATTCAGAAGGACGGGAAACCCTATGCGTGCCAGATGCCAAGATGGACGAGTGAAGGAATCGAACATAAAGCGGAAATTGTTTTTGAGGAAGATGGAAGTTACTGGATGGAGGCGGTCTGTACAGATTTGGCGGGGAATGTGTCCAACAAGGTTCAGGTGGAACCATTTATCATTGACCAGACGGCGCCGGAGATACAGGTAGCACTGACTTCGGCACAGGGAAAGGCGACAGCGGACCAGACGTTTTTTCGATCGGAGGTGACAGCGGTCATCACTGTCAGAGAGCAGCACTTCCGCGAGGAGGATTTTGTGCTGGACAGCACTGCCAAGACACGTGCAGGGCAGTGGGAACACGACGGGGATATGCATACCATGCAGCTTGTGTATGACAAGGAGGGTGCCTGTCATTTGGACTGCACCTATACGGATTTGGCGGGAAATACAGCCAGACGGACAGCGCGGGATTTTGTGCTTGACCAGACGGCGCCCGTCATTTCGGTGAAGGGCGTTGCGGACGGCTCTGCCAACCGGGGAGAGATTCTGCCGATTGTGACCGTATTAGATGCGCATATGGAGCTACAGGGCATATCGGTCGCTGTGCGCTCTGGAACAGGAGTTCTTATAGAAAATAAGATAGAAACGGCGGTTGTTGAGGACGGGACGAACACAGGCTACCGTTTTACGTTGACGGATATGACGGACAAGGAGGACAATGTATATTATCTTTGCGTCACCGCCGCGGACAAGGCGGGAAACGAAGCAGTGCGCACCTGCCGTTTTTCACTCAACAGAAAAGGCTCTGTATATGACATGACACAAGTGGCAGCGCTGGTGCAAAACCAGTACCGGACAAAGGAGAAGATGAGCGATCTTGAAATTGTTGAGATGAATGTGGATATGGTGGAGGAGTTTGATCTTTATATCTCCAAGAATGGTGAACTGGGGACAAAGGCGGTATTTGTCAAAGAAATCACAGGCTCGGAGAGCACGGGCTATACGTATGTGTACAAGATTGACAAAACAAACTTTACGGAGGAGGGCGCCTACCGGCTGAGCCTGTATTCCAAGGACCGCGCGGGCAATGAGATCAACAATGCGTCTGAGCTTCATGGGAAAGAGATTACTTTTATTGTCGATAACACCGCGCCCAAAGTGATTCTTGACGGGACATGGGCTGACAGCAAAGGCGGTGCGGGGCCGTGTGCGCTTCAGATTGTCGTGACAGACAATTTCAGCCTTGCGGAAGCGGAGTTTATGCTTGTAAATAACGAGAATACTGTGCTGGAGCGCTGGGATTACATGGCGCTTGCGGGCGAGGGCGAGACGCTCAGCATCACACTTCCAGCCTATGAGGAGGAGGTAGCGCTGGTCTACAGAGTCAAAGACGCCGCAGGAAATGAAGCACAGCAACGCTTTGACAAACAGACCGTGGCGGAGAAAAATAAGGCTGAAAAGGACAGAGGGGCACTGTATCATGACAGCTTGGCATCGGTATCTTACGGGGGAATGTTTGCAGTGCTGGCTGGACTGGCGCTGGCAGTTGTAGTGGGACTGTTCTTGTACTGGCGCAGAGAAAACGCGAAATACTTATAATTGAAGTGCGTGAAGTTTCATGCTATAATAGATGCGGACTGAAATATAAGAGAAAGTGAATTAAGGAACAGAGCATGGAACAGAGCACAGAATTAAGAAGAAAAAAGTACGTGACGACGTGGGGAAATGCAATTTCGATCGCGGACAGAAAACCGGAAAATTATGCGAAGGATTTAACGCTGCGCTATCCAGTCCGTCCGATGTTCGACGGGGATAAGCTCAAGATTACACTGGACAATTTCTGCGGTACGGAGGCTGTGACAATCCGCCATGTGTACGTGGCACAGAGCACAGACTCCGCGCGGGAGATTGCGGAGGAGACAAATACAGCAGTCACCTTCTGCAATGGCAGTGAGCAGGTCACGATTCCAGCGGGGGAGGCAGTGGTGAGCGATGAAATCTGCTTTGATGTGAGGCGCGGACAAGATTTTGCGGTCAGTTTGTATCTGGCGGATTTTACACAGATGCGCTCTGCGGTTTTGATTACAGGCCCGTTGTCAAAGGGATATTATGCGGTGGGCAATTTTGCAAACTGTGGCAGATTGCCGCTGGATTATACGAGAAATACAAATTGGTTTTATTTTCTGAGCAATATAGAAGTACATACAGCAGATACAAACAGGGCAGTTATATGCTATGGGGACAGCATCACTTCGCAGGCGTGGCCGGATTATCTGACACTGCGTTTATTCCGCGGCAAAATCGAGCATACTGCTATTGTGAGGCGGGCGGCGAGCGGCACGAGGATTCTGCGCCAGTATGACAATATCACGTATGACTCATACGGGCTAAAGGGGGCTGTGCGCTTTCCGCGGGAGGCGAAGGCGAGCGGTGCAGACACAGTGATTATACAGCATGGCATCAACGATATTATTCACCCGGTGGGCGTGGAGGTCAATCCATTCCGTCCGTGGAGTGACCTGCCGACGGCGGAGGAGCTGATACAGGGGCTTCGGCAGTATATTGCGCAGGCAAAGGAGTACGGGCTGGACGTGTATATGGGAACACTGCTCCCGATTTATGGCTGGCGCACGTATGAGCCTTTCCGCGAAGAACTCCGCTGTGCTGTCAATGAGTGGATACGCAGCACGGAGGAGATTCAGGGCTGCATCGACTTTGACAGGGCACTTTGCGACAGCCTTGACCCGAGGGCTTTTGCAGCGGGATATGACAGCGGCGACCATCTGCACCCGTCAGAGGCAGCATACGAGCGTATGGCGGAGGAGGTGCCGCTTCGTCTATTAGAGCACAAGGAGAGTTAGATATGCCCACAGTACTATTTATCAATGCGTGTGTGCGCGGCAAGGACTCAAGGACACTGGCGCTTGCTGAGCACCTGCTCGAGTGTATCAGGGAGGCAAACAGTCAGGATATGGCATTTCATATAGAAGAAATCAGGCTGTCTACGGAAAACCTGCTCCCGCTGAACTATGAGAGATTAATGCGGCGCAATGAGCTTCTGGCAGCAGGGCAGCGCGGCGATACGATGTTTGACTATGCCAATGCCGTTGCACAGGCTGACATGCTCGTGATCGCAGCGCCCTACTGGGATATGTCCTTCCCATCGTCGCTCAAGATTTTCTTTGAGGCTGCGAGTGTGGAGGGGATTACGTTTACATATGCTGACGATGGCACGCCGATCGGGCTTTGTGCTGCGGAGGATATGTACTATGTCACCACAAGCGGCGGTTATATCGGCGATTGTAATTTTGGTTTTGAGTATGCCAATGCCCTGTGCAGGCTTTACGGTGTGCAGAATGCGCATTTTGTCAGTGCGCAGGGGCTTGACCTCGACGGCGCAGATGTGCAGGCGATCATGGAGGCGGCATGCAGTGGGGAGATACTTCATGTTTGATAATAAGGAAGCAGCCATCAGGGAATTGGCGCCTAAGATCTGGAAGCTGTCCAGAGACAGGCTTCTTGTAAATCTGCGCTTTCTGGATGCGGCGCTTTCGGGGCTGGCGTTCGAGCCGCAGGCACAGAGCGGCCAAGTCTGCTGTGATCTCAGTGCGCCCCAGCGCGCAGTTGTTTACTATGACCCGGTAGTTGTGGTGCAGTTGTACAAGAAAAATCCTGCCAATGTCACGAGGCTGTATTTGCATATTTTACTGCATTGTATTTTCAGCCATGCTTATAAATATGACAAGGTTGAGCAGGAGTTGTGGAATGTGGCGGCAGATATGGCGGTGGAGAACGCAGCACTCAGCCTGAATCTGTCTGGCTTGGAGACTGCTGGCGATGCACAGCGCAGGGAAATACTAGAACAGTGGAAGGCGCGCGTGGGAACACTGACAGCGGAGAGAATCTACAGAAACTTAAAGTCTGACAGGCTGGGCGTGAGCGAGCTTTTCGAGCTTGGCAGCCTGTTTTGCCGCGACGGGCATGATCGCTGGGGGGCAGCCGCGACGCTGGAGGTTACAGCGGCGCAGTGGAAGAAGCTCAGCGAGCGCATCAAGGCGGAATTAAAGTCTTTTTCTGCGGACAAGTCCGACGACAAGAGTATTTTGCAGAATCTTGAGGAGGCGACGCAGGAGCATTATGACTATGGGAGTTTTCTGCGCAAATTCTGCGTGTCTGGCGAGGATCTACAGGTCAATGACGACGAGTTTGACTATGTGTATTATACGTATGGGCTGTCGCTGTACGGAAATCTTCCGCTAGTAGAGCCGCTTGAGTACAAAGATGTCAACAAAATCAAAGAGTTTGTGGTTGCTGTCGATACCTCGGGGTCCTGCCGCGGCGCGGTGGTGCAGGCATTTTTGAATAAGACATACAGCATCTTAAAAAGCAGTGAAAATTTTTTCCGCAAGGTGAACATTCATATCATACAGTGTGACTCGCAGGTGCGCCGTGACACGAAGATTACCAATGATGACGAGTTTGAGGCATTTATGCGGGACGGGCAGCTCGAAGGATTTGGCTCTACGGATTTCAGGCCTGTGTTCTCGTATGTGGATAAGGCGATTGAGAGCGGGGAGTTTGAGAATCTAAAAGGGCTGATTTACTTTACGGACGGTTACGGCGTTTTTCCAGAGCACAAGCCGCCGCACAGCTATGATACTGCGTTTGTGTTTCTTGAGGATCACTATGAGCAGCCGCCCATTCCGCCGTGGGCGATCAAGCTGGTGCTTCCAGTTGAGGATTTAGAGGAGAATGGGGGAGAGAACAAGTGAATATCAAGCAGGCGAAGGACCATATCAAAAATTCTGTACAATTGTATCTCAAAAAGGACGAGTATGGGGAGTACCGCATTCCAGTAGTGCGCCAACGGCCCATTTTTCTGCTCGGCTCTCCGGGCATCGGCAAGACGGCAATTATGGAGCAGATTGCGCAGGAGCTCGGCATCGCGCTGGTGAGTTACTCCATGACGCACCACACAAGGCAGTCCGCGCTGGGACTGCCCTTTATCACGCACAAGAACTTCAAGGGGCTTGAATTTGACATTTCAGAATATACGATGAGTGAGATTATCGCTTCTGTTTATGAGGTGATGGAGAAGTCCGGGCTTGAGGAGGGCATCTTGTTTCTCGACGAGATTAACTGTGTGTCTGAGACGCTGGCGCCCTCGATGCTGCAATTTTTGCAGTACAAGGTCTTTGGGCGGCACAGCGTTCCAGACGGCTGGGTGATTGTCACTGCCGGAAACCCGCCGGAGTACAATAAGTCTGTGCGGGAGTTTGATGTGGTGACGATGGACAGAATGAAGCTGGTGGAGGTGGAGGCTGACTATGCGACGTGGAAGGAGTACGCGCTCAGGCAGGGGATTCACAGCGCTGTCACAACCTATCTGGATATGAAGAAAAATGACTTTTACCGCGTGGAGACCACCGTCGGTGGCAAATCCTACGTGACGGCGAGAGGGTGGGAGGATTTGTCTGCCATGATGCTTCTGTGTGAGGAGGAGAAGCTCACTGTAGATGAGACGCTTGTCGCACAGTATCTTCACAACGAAAAGATTGTCAAGGAATTTACCGCGTACTATGAGCTTTATAATAAATATAAGAGAGAGTACAAAGTCGAGGAGATTCTTGCGGGGACAAACTCCGCGCAGGTCGTAGAGCGGGCGAGGATTGCCAAGTTTGATGAGCGGCTTTCCCTGCTTGGCATGCTGCTGGACAAGCTTGAGAGTGAGATGAAGGAAAACCTTGAGAAATCGGATTATCTGGCAGATTTGATGAAGGTGCTCAAAGCGGTCAGGACGCTGCATGAGAAAAACGGCACGGTGCAGGAGCTGCTTGAGCGGCAGATTGCCAACCGCGCGAAGCTCATCGCGTCTATGACCAATGCCGGGACGCTTGCAGGCGAGGATAAGCGGCGGCACAGGGCAGTGATTCATTTCCTTGAGTCAGCGGGAAAAAAGCTCAGGCTGGAGGGCGCGGAGGACCATGCCGCATTTGCGATATTAAAGTCGGAATTTGATGCGCAGGTGGCAGCGATGAAGAGGGAGAACAGCAGGATACAGGCGCGGCTTCATCATCTGTTTGCCTTCAGCGAAAAGGCGTTTATGGATGGCAATGAGGTGCTGGTGCTGGTGACAGAGCTCACGGTAAATGTCTACAGCGCGCGTTTTATCGGGCAGTATGGAAGCGAGGATTACTACAGGCACAATGAGGATCTGATGCTGCATGAGCGGCAGGACGACATTATGAAGGTGATTGAGGAGTTAGAGCTGTAGTGAGGAATATGTTATGGAACAGGAGATTTTACAAGAAATTGTAATAGAAAATACAGGCAGCGGCGGCGGGCAGTTTGTGATGACGCCGTACAAGAATGGATATGCACTCAAACGCTACCGCGGGACAGGAGAACAGATCATTGTGCCGCCCTTCATAGAGCAAAAGTCTGTGACAGCCATTGAAAAAAAGGCATTTCTAAGCTGTAAGACCATCAAAAACATCACGCTTCCTGACACGGTCGGAGAGATTGGCGACTGGGCGTTTGCCCACGCAGAACAGCTTCGGACAGTGATAATACCATGCCGCGCACTCACGCGCGGAAAAGAGCTTTTTCTAGGCTGTAAGCGGCTGCGGGAGATTGTGCTCAGCGGTCGTGACAGCGCTGGTGAGGGCGGTCTGGGGCGTATGCTGGCGCTTGCAGTCACCGTCCTGCACGACTACTTTTTGTTTGACCCGGTGGAGGCGGGCACCGCGGAGTGGGTCAGGCGCTGGGATGAGAAGCTCATGGACTTGATTGAATTGGACGATCTCGACGGCTTTGAGGAGCTGTGGACCTGCGGTGAGGAGGATTACGAGGGAAAGGACTATGATATCAAATCCTACCCTGTGGAGAAGCGCAAGATGAAGCTGCGGGTGGTGTATTTCAGGCTGCTTTATCCCTATAAGCTCTCGGAGGAGATGAACAACAGTTTGCAGGCATATCTTTGCAGGCATACAAAGGGGACACAGACGCCGCAGGCGTGGGAGCTGCTTGTGGAAGAGCATCCGCAGGACTTGGCATATTATCGGGTGTTTGCGGAAGCCGGCGGCATAACAGCAGAGAATTTTGACAGTCTGCTGGAGGATTTGAGGGACAGCAGCGCGGAGATTCGTGCGTATCTGCTGCGCTACAAAGAAGAGCATTTTGCCGCAAAAGATGCATTTGCGGCATTTGAATTAGACTGGTGAACGAAAAAAGCGCCATTTTTGCGGCGCTTTTTTCGTTCAAAGTTTTTATTTATTTGTATAAGTCCATTAGATAGTCAGTGACCGCTTCGCGGATTTCCCCTTGTGCGAGATAGGCTTCACCGTAGTTTTCCTTCATGTTTGCGACGTAATCCTCGCCGCTTTCCTCTGTCATTTCTGCATAGACAGCCTCCATGTCAAGTGTCAGGCCGGCATCTTCAAAGATTGCCTGATAGACCATGGCGCTCTTGGCGGTTTCTTTCGCGCGTGTCCTGAGCTCTTTTTCGTAGGACAGCTCGTCTTTGATGTCATCATCTCTCAGGTCCCACACATTTGTCATGCCATAGGAGGAGAAGTATTGAAGCATGGACTCGTCATTCGCTTTTGTGGTAGCCCGTACTTTTTTTAAGTAGTCAGAAGGGTATGATTTGACGGTCGTATTGTCAACAATGTAATTGGTGAGGTACTCCTCGAGATGCTGCTCATAAAATTTGTTTTTTACAAAAGCGCGGTACTCCTCAGCGGTGGTGACGCCCTCCTCTGTAATATTCTCAGCGACAAACTCGTCGGTAAGCTCCGGGGTCACGCTGATACTGTTGACGGTTACGGCAAAGACTGCGTCCTTCCCGGCAACCTCCTCGCCGTCGTAATCGTCGGGAAATGTCACTTCCACAGAGACGTTCTCCCCCGGCTTATGTCCAATGAGCTGCTGCTCGAAGTCATCAATAAACGAGCCGGAGCCAATCGTCAGGTCATAGCCTTCACCGTTGCTGTTTCCGCCTTCAAATTCAACGCCGTCGATCGTGCCCACATAGTCAATGTTGACCTCGTCGCCGTCCTGAATCTCAAGTGCAGCGTCCGTGTTTGCCTCTTTGTGGGCTTCGAGAGTGGACTGGATGTCCTCATCGACCTCCTCGTCTGTCGCAGCGACTTCGTCAGCGGGGACGGAGATGTTGGCATAGTCTGCCAGTGTGAGTGATTTGCCTGCGTCGAAGCCTTCGATTTTGCCGTCTGCGGTGAGACCTGCACTGAGGTCAGAGATTGACGTGGTGCGCAGTGCGGACAGATAGACCATTTTGCCCGCGGCAATGATGACAACCGCAGCCAGCACGGCGGCAGCGGCAATGCTGAGAATTTTGGAGATGCGCTTCTGCCGTCTGTCCTTTGCGACCTCCTTTTTGCGCTCTTCGCGCTTTGCTTTGCTCTTGCTGATGTCGGCTGTTTTATTTTCCTGTTTGTCCTTAGCCATTTTGATATCCTATCCTTTCCAATTCGTGTATCAGTTTTCTAAAACCTCATATTAATCTATCACAAAATGTAGAAAAAATAAAGAGTTTCCTGGAAATTCACACAATTCACACAAATATTATACGGATGGTTGAAAAAACCGACCGTTCAGTATAATGTGATTATAAACGGATAATCGGCTTGACAACAGGTAAAAATACAGACTATACTATAGTATATAAATGAGTCTGCCGGAATTTCTCCTGCATCCGCTATTGCGGCTGATGTGCAAAGAGACTCCGGGAGCCTGTACAAAGTGAAAGGGAGGAGCAGGGCGGCATATGAATGTAGAAGATATACCAGTACCGGCAATGGCGGCGATCAGGGTTAGCAAAGAGGGAAAATCGGCGCTTTTTGAGACGACAATCATTCAGACGACAGACAATAAATATATATATACCATGCCAGTCAGGGTGGATAACAAGCTGGTAAATTTTGAGGCAAAGGGGCTGTTAAAGGAGATTAAGATCGAGTTTGCCCCGTTTGAATTTTATGAGTGGCGCAATATCTCGATCATACGGTTTGTGGAAGATGGGAAGAGCTACCTCAGAATCAGGACGACGACACCCGGGATTCGGGCGATGGCGTGGTCTGATAAGCCAGTGACCACAGCAAAGAAGAAAAAGCAGAATATTATCAAAGAGGAGGCATTAGAGGTGGTGAATGCCGCGCAGGCGGTTCAGGCAGACAAGGCAGCAGAAGGAGAGAAATCGTGAAAAAGTCAATCGTGGCAGCAGTGACCGCCGGCGTGCTGATGGCGGGCGGTATCGGCGGATGGCCGGGGCAGAAACCGGGTCAGGCGCCGGAGAGTCCTGTGGAGAGCTTTGTCAATGAGCTCGGCACACAGGCAGCGGAAGAGTTTAAAAACGTACTTTCACAGGAGGTCAGCGATTTTTTTAAAAGCGATGATCTGGAAAAAACACTTGGAATTGACCGCGGCGGGCAGGCATCTGTCGAGTCTGCGATCAAAGCGTACATCCGCGATTATGATCTGGATGAGGAGAAACTTGATGAGGCGAAGGCGTCGTTGCAGTCGATACTTGAAAATGCAGAAGGACTGACTGCTGAGGAGTTACAGGAAAGCATATCCAAAATATTTGAGAATAAAGGTGAGAAATAACCCGTATGGCTAAACCATACGGGTTATTTCTGCGGCTTGTTTTGTCCTTAGGTCATAGAATACATTGTTGATAAACAACGTTGGACGCGACAGGGCATCGTCATGGATTTCGGTGATACGCCCGTCGAGGTTTCCGGTCACGCAGACACGGCGGTCCACATACATTTTGGCGATGCGCGTGAGGATCGGCGCAATATTGGGGCCATACAGACCAAAACCTTGCTCTTCAAAGACGCGGATTGCCTGAAAAGGTGTCAGGGCTACGCGCTGTGCCCGCGGGTGCGTCATCGCTTCGTACGTGTCGGCAATCGCTGCAATCAGGGCAAAGGGGTCGATACGGTTCTCTTTCAGGCGGGCAGGATAGCCGCTTCCGTCGCAGCGCTCGTGGTGCATAATCATGACGCTGACCACATGCGGCGGCATTTTTCTTGATTTGACCAGCTCATATCCCAGATGAATATGGTGTTGCATCTGGATATATTCTTCGGGGGAAAGCTTGTCCGGCTTCCACAGCAACTCCTCGGAAAGCTTGGTTTTGCCAATGTCGAAGATGAAGCCGCTGACAGTCAGGTTGTCCAGATCCTCCTCCTCAATCCCCGTCCACTTGCCAAAGACATAGCACAGCAGCCCGCAGTTAAAGCAGTGGTTGTATGTAATCTCATTTTCATTTGGCACCATGTTGTACAAATAGTCCAGAAGCTGCTCCTCATTGATGACAGCAGACATGATGTCGTCGCGCAGGGACAGCAGCTTTACGATATTGAGCTCTAGTCCTGTGTCGAGTGTGCGCATAATCTTGTGAAACAAAGTGAGCGTGCTGGCATATACTTCATTAAAGTGCTGGAAATGCGGATTTTGATGCAGGTACTTGTAATGCGTCATATTGATCTCATCGGGCTCGCTCAGCGCAATCTCATCAAAGTTGTACTCGTAGAGCGACTGAATATTTTCCTGAGTCAGCGAGGTATTGGCTTTGAACAAAAGTGCACTGGCAGGCGTGTACAGATCATCGAACAAGACCATGCCGGGTTTGAGTGACTGTGTTGATAGTTTATACATATAGAACCTCCTTGAAGTAAAAGAGTTTTGATAATGGTAGGATGTTGTAATAGGATACATACATAATATCATAAAATATAGATAGTTGTATAGATAAAGATTTGTTTTGTGTAATTTCGTATAAAAAGAATAAAATATGGTAGATTCTGGTGGGGAACAAGGTAAACATAACTAAAAAGTTATGTAAATTTGCACAATTTGGAAAATAGGCATTGATTTATAAAAATACATGTGCTACTATTGAGGAAAACGTAGATAAATATTGGAATATTGCAGTGTTTTATCCACAGACAGGTTTGGCGATGTGGAACAGTTAAAAAGTTTACATAATATATGCTGATTATGTTTCGGCGCCGGTATCATGAGAGGGAGAAAGTGACCGGGAATGAAACTAATCATAGATTTGCTTTGATTTTCTGGCAGGCTGCCAGAGCACCTTGACAACATACTGGTATGCAAACGTGTGTTTGTATGCCATAGAAGACCGCAAGGTCAGACAGAAGGAGAAGCATCGAAAGATGTGAAGGTACGTTAAGGATTATGAGTATATGGACTTGGAAACTGCCCAGTGCGGGAGACGTTTGATGTTGTTTCCAAGGGCAGACAAAAGTGGATATACGGTATTGAAGAGGATTGAAGGGGGACAACAATATGTTAGCGACTAAGAGAGAAGTATCACAGAGGATTGATATTTTAAACAAAAAGCCAATGATCAGAAAAAACCAGTCCACAGGAGAGATGGTAGCAGGATTTTTAGATCCATTGACAGGGGGTTTTGAAGTTGTGATGGACATCAACGATGAGCGGGATATCGACGATTTTCTCGAGGAGTATGATCTGTCCGTTGTAATGATTTCAAAAATGTAATGAATGTGATAACAAACTGTATGACGGGTGTCAATCAAAGCAAAAAAAGAGGGGCAGGAGGGACTGCCCTCTTTTTTTACATTTTATGAACGAAACAGTCAGGAGAAAAGTGATGGAGAAAAAAGCTATAAATAAGAAAGAATATTATATACCTTCTAAAGACGGCATACACAGGCTTCACGTAGTAGTATGGGAACCAGATACGCCAGTAAAAGCGGTAGTCCAGATCTCACATGGCATGGTTGAGATGATTGACCGCTACGAGGATTTTGCGCGGTTTCTAAACCAACATGGCTATGCGGTGGTCGGCAACGATCATTTGGGACATGGGCTGACGGCTGGAAATGACGCCGACTTGGGCTATTTTTGTCCCAAGCACATGAGCGCGACAGTGGTGGCAGACCTTCACCGCGTCACGCGGGCTGCCAAGAAACGCTACAAGAACAAGCCGTATTTCCTGTTCGGGCACAGTATGGGCTCTTTTATGGCAAGAAGGTATCTGATGACTTATGGCATGGACCTCGACGGGGCGGTGATCTGCGGGACAGGCAGCCAGCGCTGGCTGACACTGGTGGCTGGCACGCTCGTCGCCAATGCGCTTAGGCTGGTGCTGGGCGATAGGTGCCGCTCACAGCTATTGCGCAGGAATGCATTTCACTCGTATCAGAAACGCATCGTACACCCGCGGACAGCGAGTGACTGGCTGACAAGAGATGAGGCGGTTGTGGACTTCTGCGTGGGCAATAAATTCTGCAATTACAGCTTTACCGTCAACGGATACCGGACATTGTTTGAAGTGCTGTTGTTCATACAAAAAGAGCAGAATATCAAGAAAATACCCAAGGAATTGCCGCTGTTTCTGATTGCGGGCGGTCAGGACCCAGTAGGGCATTATGGAAAGGACGTGCGGCGCGTGGCTGCGGGCTTTGAGCAGGCGGGCGTGGAGGATATCTCGTTAAAAATTTATCAGGAGGACCGCCATGAGCTGCTAAATGAGCTGGACAAGGCCCAAGTGTACAATGATGTGCTCTCATGGCTGGAGAAGAAGCTATGACGAAACAGAGTGACGACGAGCGGTTTATGTGGGAGGCGTACAAGCAGGCGAAAAAGGCGTATGCGCTTGGAGAGGTGCCGATCGGCTGCGTGATCGTGCATGACGGCAAAATCATAGGACGCGGATATAACCGGCGCAACACGGACAAGAGCACACTCTCTCACGCAGAGATTACCGCAATCAGGAAGGCGAGCAAGGTGATCGGGGACTGGCGCCTTGAGGAGTGTACGCTGTACGTGACGCTCGAGCCCTGCCAGATGTGTGCGGGCGCGATCGTGCAGGCGCGGATTCCCAAGGTGGTGATGGCGTGCATGAATCCCAAGGCGGGCTGCGCCGGGTCTGTGTTAAATATCCTTGACATGCCGGCGTTTAACCATCAGGCAGAAGCTGTGCGCGGGGTGCTTGCGGAGGAGTGTGCGGCGCTGCTCAGGACCTTTTTTAAGGAGCTTCGTATCCGAAATAAGGCTGAAAAGGAAAAAAGGCTTTATAATATTGAAAATCTATGATACACTACCAATGTGAAAAATAAAAGTATGATATGTAAGGCAGGATTTGCAGAGTCAGGAGGCGGAGACAGTTATATGGACGAGATTGCAGTGCTTATTCCTTGCTACAATGAGAGCAAGACAATAGAAAAAGTGGTAAAGGACTTTCGAAAAGCGCTGCCGCAGGCAGTAATCTACGTGTACGACAACAATTCGAAGGACGGGACAGATGAGATTGCGCGCAGAGCGGGGGCGGTCGTGCGCTATGAGTACCAGCAGGGAAAAGGAAATGTCATACGGCGCATGTTCCGCGAGATTGACGCAAAGTGCTATATCATGACAGACGGAGATGACACGTACCCGGCGGACGAGGCGAAAAAACTGTGTGAGGCAGTGCTTGAGCGGGGCGCCGACATGGTGGTCGGGGACAGGCTTTCTTCGTCCTATTTTGAGGAAAATAAAAGACCCTTTCACAATTTTGGCAACTCCTTGGTGCGCGGCGCGATCAACAGTATGTTCAAGAGCGATATCCGCGATATCATGACGGGCTACAGAGCGTTTAGCTATCAGTTTGTGAAGTCTTTTCCAGTGCTCTCGAAGGGCTTTGAGATCGAGACGGAGATGAGTATCCATGCGATTGATAAAAATATGCGTGTGGAGAATGTGATTATCCAGTACAGGGACAGGCCGGCGGGCAGCGAGTCGAAGCTCAATACCTACTCAGATGGCATAAAAGTGATTATGACGATTGTAAAGCTGTACAAAAATTATAAGCCGATGGGATTTTTTACATGGATTGCAGTGGTGCTCGCGCTGGTTTCCACAGTTTTCCTCCTGCCGGTGATGAGCGAGTACTTTGAGACAGGGCTGGTAGAGCGTTTTCCGACGCTGATTGTATGCTGCTTTGTGTACATTGCGGCGATGCAGTCCTTCTTTGCAGGCTTGATGCTCTCCACGATGAAACAGAAAAATATGCAGGATTATGAGATGAACCTGATTTTCCTAGATACAGAATATAAGGATAAAATAGAGAATGAACAGAGACATACCGATGAGTTACGTAGCCTTTGATATCGAGACTACAGGGTTAAATCCCAAAGTTGACAAAATTATAGAAATTGGGGCAGTTCGGATACGGGACGGGGAGGTGGCGGGGACCTTTTCGAGCTTTGTCAATCCGGCAAGGAGCCTGCCAGAGCGGATTGTAGAACTCACAGGGATTCAGGACAGCGATGTGAACGATGCGCCCTACATGGAGGACATCTTAGACGATTTTCTTGCTTTTTTGGGAGATGATGTCCTGCTGGGACACAACCTGCTCTTTGACTATTCCTTTGTCAAGAAGGCTGCGGTGAACCACAAAAAGACTTTTGAGAAATCAGGCATTGACACGTTGAGAATTGCAAAGCGGTTTCTCAATGATTTGGCGAGCAGAAACCTTGGGTATTTGTGTGAGTACTATCATATAGAGCTAGAGGCGCACCGGGCGCTCAATGACGCAGTGGCGGCACATGAATTGTATCAAATACTGGTGAGCGCATACGGTGAGCGGGAGGCAGAGCCGTTTCAGCCAAAACCCTTGGTGTACACCGTCAAAAAGGAAAGCCCCATCACGCCAAAACAGCTCGAGCTCTTGATGAAACTGGCGGTGCAGTATCATCTGCGCTGTGACGGCTGCGTGCTGGGACCGGTGGATAATGTGACACAGGAATCAGTAGATTTACAGAAAATCACAAAAAACGAAGCAAGCAGGCTTATAGATCTGCTGCTTGCAAATTTTCGACGATCGCGTCCTTCATCATAGAATGAAGCGTCTGTGCCTGTCTGATCAGACTGCTGATTTTTTCCGGCGTGCCTGTCTCTTTGTAGAGCTGGGCGAGCAGATAATAGCTTTTGCTGATATCGGTTCCGGTGGAGACAGCAAACTCGAGCACTTCGATTGCAAGGGCGTCCTCGAGACTGTCGTGCAGCAGTTCAGCAAGTTTTTGCAGCAGCTTTACAAGATTTGTGTAATGAAAATCACAGTCGCTTAATATAGTAATATTAGCGGTGCCATATTTTAACTTGAGGTCTGTGTTGGTGTAGCCTGTGAGATTGACGATTTTCGCGTCGGACAAGTCCTGTAATTCACTGAGACACTCGGCGAGTTCATCGGTCATGAGATCGGGCTTCATGGAGAGCAGGTGCTCTGGGATTGTGATATAGTTCAGGTCATCTAACGGCTTTTTGCGGGTAAAGTTTGCCCGGTACTCGCGGTCCCAAAATTCGCGGTCAGCATCTTCCTCCTTTCGCTGGGTGCGGTGCAGGCAGAAAGAAAATAATAAGCAGCCAAACAAGACAAGACTTGAAAAAAATATCAAATTCATATATAATATCCTTTCGAAAAGGGGTGAACAGCCATGATGAATATGAACCATAAAAAAACGCAGCGCAAAATCGCAGCCGTCATAGCCATTATACTTGTATTGGCTATGGTAGTACCATTAGCTGTGAGTGTTATCGGTTTCTAATCTAATATAGCATATTATTCAGTGCAATGTAAAGTGCTGAAACATTTATCGTGTTTTGAATGTTTTGAAATAAGGCCGCTGCCGCATCAGGGCATTGCATTTCAAGCATAGTCTGTGAAACGTGTACAGCAGCCGGAGTGGAGGTTTATGAGAAAATCAGGTAGACGAATCGGAATCATAGCGTTGGCGCTACTGTTGTCCGTGATTTGTGCAGGGGCGTTCCAGCCAAACTGTGCGATGGCAGCATCGGACGACGAGGCAATCCTCGAAGGGGTGTACATGGGCGAGATGAGCCTTGCCGGAATGACCGCCGAGGAGGCGAAGGCTTCGGTCAGCGCATTTGTGGAAGAACTGAAACAAAAAAATATTACATTTGGTGCCGTCGGCGATCATTATGTGTCCGTGATTGCAGGTGACTTAGGGCTTACATGGGTCAATGAGTCCGACATCGATGCGGCGGCAGCGCTTGGCAAGAAGGGAAATATTGTCAAGCGGTACAAAGCCATGCAGGATTTGAAACATGGCAATAAGGTCTATGACCTGAAACTTGCCCTTGACAGGGATTTGATCAAAGCGGTGCTCGAGGAGCAGTGTGCGGAGTACGATATTCCGTCGGTCAACAATACGATCACGCGGGTTGACGGGCAGTTTGTCATAGAGGAAGGGCAGGCAGGCGAGCGGGTCAATGTCGAGGAGTCCTTAAACCAGATTTATGAGTACATAACGAATGGATGGAATTATCAGGATGCTTCGATTGATCTGGCGATTGATGTGTCAGAGCCAAAGGGCAGTGTCGAAGAGCTTCAGAAGATGACAGATGTCCTCGGCACCTTTACGACGAGTTACTCGACCAGCAGTTCTTCGCGCTGCAAAAATATCGAGAACGGCGCGCGGCTGATCAATGGCACGCTGCTGTATCCGGGAGATGAGTTTTCGACGTATGACACGATCAAGCCTTTTACGGAGGCAAACGGGTATTATCCAGCAGGATCGTACATGAACGGCAAAGTGGTTGACAGCCTTGGCGGCGGCATTTGTCAGGTCTCAACGACGCTGTACAATGCGGTTTTATTGTCGGAGCTTGAGGTGACAGAGCGGCATAACCACTCGATGATTATTGCTTATGTGAAGCCGTCTATGGACGCGGCGATCGCAGAGTCCGCCGGAAAAGATTTCCGCTTTGTCAATCGCTGGGAAAATCCAGTCTACATAGAAGGAGTTACGGAGGGCAAGCAGATCACGTTCACAATCTATGGCGTGGAACAAAGAGACCCCAGCCGTGTGGTGCGTTATGAGAGTGAGACGCTCTCGACCACACGTCCAGACCATGAGATTATCACGCCGACTTCCGGGCAGGGTGTGGGCTATATCAGCGTGGAGTCAGCGCATGTGGGCTACACTGCACAGTTGTGGAAGATTGTCGAGGAGAACGGCGCCGAGGTGAGCCGTGAGGTCATCAACAAGAGTTCTTATAAAGTCTCCCCGCGGTCTGCTGTGGTGGGCGTCAATACAGATAATCCAGTGTATGCCCAGCGCATCAATGCGGCAGTGGCATCGGGCAGCATAGACACGTGCAAGGCGGAGGCAGCGGCGATCAAGGCAGAGATGGCAGCGGCGGCCCAGCAGCAGGCAGATCTGGAGGCATACTATCAGGCGCTCCAGCAGCAGCAGTTACTAGAGCAGCAGGCACAGATGCAGCAGCAGATTTTAGAGCAGCAGGCACAGGCGGAACAGCAGGCAGAACCATAGACAAAGCACCGCAAAATAGTGAGGGACTGGTTATGAAATGCGGAAAACTGACAGAGAGCGTCTATGAGCGCTCGGTGATAAAAGGAATGAAGGCAAATGGCGCAGGGCTGGGGGCAGACTGCGCCGTTTTGGCAGGAAACGGAGACTGTGCCGGCATTCTGTCAGGGCAGGCGTCTGCATTTGGCATGGATGCCCGCACGGCTGCGCGGGCATATCTGGCGGCGACGAACCATGTGATAGCCTGCTGTGCCAACAGCGCGGCGTCAGGGCTGTTTGACGCCTGCGCCAACATGACGCTGATGGTGCCTGAGAAACTTCGCGAGATCAAACTCCGCGCTTTGATAGAGACTGCCGCAGCGCAGGCGGAGGAGACGGGAATCCCAATTTTGGGCTGCAATGTGCAGGTGCTTCCGATGGTTACGGAGGCAGTGGCGGTCTGTGTGATCAGCGCGGGCATGGAAAACCGTTCAGAAAGTAATCTGGTGCCCGCCAAAAAACAATCGCTGGCAGACAGGGAACTTGTCATGACAAAGTGGCTGGGACTTGAGGGAACCGCGGTCATAGCGGCAGACAGCCGCGGGAAGCTCTGCGGCAGGTACCCGTCGGACCTTGTGGATACCGCGGCAGATTTTTACAAGTATCTGTCCGTCGCGCCGGAGGCTGCTACCGCCGTGAAGTCCGGCGCAGATTATCTGCTGGCGCTGCGGGAGGGCGGTGTGTTTGGCGGCTTATGGCAGCTCGCAGCAGAAAATGGCGTTGGACTGGTCGCAGACTTAAAGCGCATACCGGTGAGACAGGAGACCATAGAGGTATGTGAATATTTTGATTTGAATCCGTATGAACTGATGGCAGGCGGAAGCCTGCTCATCTTGACGGAAAATGGCGGTGAGCTGGTGCGTGCACTAGAGACGGCAGGCGTGCCGGCGGCGGTGATCGGACGCACGACGCAGGGCAATGACCGCATCATACGCCACGGGGAGGAGTCAAGATTTCTCGAGCCCGCCAACGGGGACGAAATCTTCCGCTATCGCGCGAAGGTGTCCGGCGGTGACACTGGGAAAATCGTAAAAATGGAAACATAAAACAGAATGATAGAAAGTGTAAAGCAATGGAGGAAGCAGAATGAGAGAACAGATTTTGTCAATTATAGAGAAGAACAGCAGAATTGACCTGCATGAGCTTGCGGTGATCTTAGGCATGGAGGAAGCAGATATTGTCAATGAGATGGCGCAGATGGAAAAAGAGGGGATTATCTGCGGTTATCACACGCTGATTGACTGGGAAAAGACCTCAGTGGAGAAGGTAAATGCGCTGATCGAGGTGCGCGTGACACCCCAGCGGGGCAAGGGCTTTGACAGCATCGCGGAGCGCATCTACAAGTACCCGGAGGTTCATGCAGTCTATCTGATATCGGGCGGATATGACCTGCTTGTCAGCCTTGAGGGAAAGACGCTCAAGGAGGTGTCGAACTTTGTGTCAGATAAGCTGTCCACGCTTGAGACAGTCATTAGCACAGCGACGCATTTTATCCTGAAAAAATACAAAGACCACGGTACCATTCTGGATAAGAAAGAATCTGACGAAAGGATGCAGGTGACGCCATGAGAAACCCTTTATCAAAGACAATCGTAGAGATTAAGCCCTCCGGTATCCGCAAATATTTTGACATTGTGAGCGAGATGAATGATCCTGATGTCATTTCGCTCGGTGTGGGCGAGCCGGATTTTGATACACCGTGGCATATCCGTGATGAGGGAATTTATTCCCTTGAGAAAGGCCGGACTTTTTACACGGCAAATGCGGGGCTTTTGGAATTGCGGGAGGAAATCAACCGCTATCTGAACAGGCGCTTTGACCTGAATTATGATCCCAAGAATGGCATACTGGTGACAGTCGGCGGCTCAGAGGCGATTGATATTGCGCTGCGCGCGATGGTGGACCCGGGAGATGAAGTCATTATCCCGCAGCCAAGCTATGTTTCATATGAGCCATGCGCGGTGCTTGCCGGGGCTAAACCTGTAATTATAGAATTAAAAAATGAGAACCAGTTCCGACTGACCGCGGCGGAGCTTGAGGCGGCGGTCACGGACAAGACCAAAGTGCTGATCCTGCCATTTCCAAACAATCCGACAGGTGCGGTTATGGAACGCAAGGATTTGGAGGAGATTGCAAAGGTCATTGAGAAGCATGATATTTTTGTATTGTCAGATGAGATTTATGCCGAGCTGTGCTATACGGAAAAGCATGTCTCGATCGCCAATATTCCCGGTATGTGGGAGAGGACAATCCTGATCAATGGCTTTTCCAAGTCCTATGCGATGACAGGCTGGCGGCTTGGATTTGCGTGCGGCCCTGTGCAGATCATTGAGCAGATGTACAAGATTCACCAGTTCTGTATCATGTGCGCGCCCACAACGTCGCAGTACGCGGCAATTGATGCGCTCAAAAACGGCGACGCAGATGTTCAGATGATGCGGGATTCCTACAACCAGAGGCGGCGCTATCTGCTGAATGCTTTTCGCGAGATGGGGCTGGAATGTTTTGAGCCGTTTGGCGCATTTTACATGTTCCCGTGTGTGAAACCGTTTGGCATGACGAGCGATGAGTTTGCCACAAAGCTTTTGCATGAGGAGAAGCTTGCTGTAGTGCCGGGCAATGCATTCGGTGACAGCGGTGAGGGATTTTTGCGCATTTCTTATGCGTATTCTCTTGAGAAGCTCAAAATTGCAATGGGACGCTTGGGGCGTTTTGTGGAGAGACTGCCGCGCAGCCAAGGTGAATCCGTATGAATATCGTACTATACCAGCCGGAAATTCCTGCAAACACTGGCAATATAGGGCGCACTTGCGTCGCTACAGGCACCGTGCTGCACTTGATCGAGCCGCTGGGATTTCGCCTGACGGGAAAAGAGCTGCGCAGGGCAGGCATGGACTATTGGGAGCAGCTTGATGTGCGGCGCTACATGAACTTTGAAGAATTTGCCCAGAAGAATCTGGCAGAGCACCCGCAGGCAAAGCTCTGGCTGGCGACAACCAAGGCAAAAAGGGTGTACACGCAGGCACAGTTTGGCGCAGAGGATTATCTCATGTTCGGAAAGGAGAGCGCCGGGATTCCAGAGGAACTCCTCGTAGAATATGAGGAAACGTGCGTTCGAATCCCGATGCTGGACAAGATTAGAAGTCTGAATCTGTCAAACAGTGTCAGCATTGTACTCTATGAAGCGCTCAGACAACAGCAGTTTGCAGGTATGCAGATGGAGGGGGCGCTTCATCATAAAGAATGGAAACTTGACAGCGGCAGCAATTAGAAAAATGCCGTACTGACACGTTTATACCCCCATATAGAAGGCGTTCCGCCGCCTTCTGGAATGAGCCTGTGCGGCGTTTGCTGTTCTTCGTAGCGTTTTATAAAACTATCTTTGCCGACACAGTACAATTCAATATGGATATTCTCGTTGACGCGCACCAGATACAATTTTCCGTTTTTCTCTGCGATATGTATCTTGCCGGGAAGATAAGTGCCCGTGTATTTTGCGAGGTCCTGCGGCGCCAGCTTCAGCTCTTCCGGCCTGCGGAAGAGCTGTGCCTGACCGTTGTGCAGGATTGCCGAGATGCCGGTTCCAAGGCGGTACTGGTCTAGGGAGCCTGTGTTGGATAAAATGAGAATACATAGATTTTCGTCAAAAAAGTAATGCGTGTAGGCGGACACACCAAGATAATCACCACCGTGGAGATAGCTGTTTTTGGCATAGCATTCCAGACCATAGCAATAGTGCTCTTTGTTTTCTGACAGGAAAATCTGATAGGCGCGCGCGGATAAAAGCGCTTGGGTTCTCAGGCATTCGTACCACTTTTGCAGGTCATCGCAGTTTGTCACCAGCGCACCGGCGCCAATACTATACAAGCTGTTGGTGTAGGGTGCGCTGACGAGCACCCCGTAATCATACATATAATTCGCCGCTTTGTTGCGGAGAAGCTGCTGCCCGTCGTCAATGGCTGTCTGCGTCATGCCAAGCTTAGAAAAAATATTCTCTTCCAGAAATTCACTGTAAGTCTGTCCAGAGACAGTTTCAATAATCCACGCAAGCAGATTGTAATTGGCGTTGTTATAGTCAAAAGAGCTTCTTCTTTTTTTCTTTGGATTACTCACAACATCTTTGAGAATCCAGTCTCTAAAAAACTTTTCCCGGTTAAAGGGCAGCCTGTCTGCGCCCACATAGAAATCATCTTCAAAATTATAGCTGTTGTGCAGTCCTGATGTATGGCACAAGAGCTGATGCACGGTGATTCCTGTAGGAAGCTGCATGGTGTCAGGCAAATATTTGTCTGCCTCCTCATCAAGCTGCAGCAGTCCTCTGTCATAAAGCAGCATGATGGCAAAGGCAGTGAACTGCTTGCAGACAGAAGCGGCCACAAAACGCGTTTCCATGGTGTTTTTGACATCAAATTCAATACTGGCAAAGCCGCGGCTGGTTTCATAGAGCGTGGCGCTGTCTTTTATAACTCGGATTACACCGGAAAAGTCCCAGTAATTGAGCTCCGCCGAGATATAGTTCTTTAATTTTTCCGGAAGGTCTGTCATAAGAAAAACTCCTTTATAGTAAAAACTCAAGATTTGGTTCTAGTATCTATAGGACGTACTGTATTCCCTGTATCTATCATAGCGCATAGTGTTTTGCGGTGCAATCATTTTTTGCAGCAGGGCTTGCATTCTGTACGGCGTTCTTGCTTCTACGGTTAATTTAGTGTAGACTGTAAGCGGACGGGAAACGCAAAAAGGCGGCGTTTTTCATCTGTATTTGAGCTGCTAGGGGGCGTGCCGGGTAAAATGAAGAAAATCGAGAAAAAGCATGAAGTGTTTGGATTCCTGCGAAAATTAGGGATACAGAAACAATTGTATATAATCTATATGCTGGCTGTTTTGATGCCAGTGTCACTGATTGGAAGCTTTTTGGTGGGAAATACATACAGGCTGCTGACAAATTATCATGGAGATTTGCTGGAATCAGATAATCTGCGGGTGCGGACAATCTTATTTGAAATAACGACACAGGTGTATAATATTTCAGAGGAGTTGTCATTCAATGTGGAAATTGAGTCTATGTTGAAAAAGCGGTATGCTTACCGTGAAGAATTTACATCGGCAGTAAATAGAAATTCGGAGATAGTTGACAACTATGCCAACCATTATACAGAGATTGAGCAGGTGGAAATTTACTGTGATAATCCAGACATCTGTGATTACAAACAGTACCGCCGCGTTGACGAGGAGATAGAAAAATCAGACTGGTACCGCAGAGCAATCTCTCAATCGAGTGTATTTTGGCAGGAAATGCGCGATACCGACAAATATGGCAATGAATACTGGAATCTGTGCCTGATCAGACAGGTTCCGCTGGTAAACTCCAAACACCATGCCGTTTTGGTTATCCGCATCAGTAATAATTATCTCAAAACGCGGATTGGAAGCCAAAAGTATCAGATATGTGTGTCGGTGGATAATGGCGTTGTGTTTTTCGCCCTAGACCGCGCAGATTACGGCAAACCCCAGCCCGTGACGCTTGACAGCGGAAAAAAGCAAAAAATACAGAATCAAACCTGCCTTGTCGAAATTTCTGAGCTTGGGCTGTATCTGTCAGACTCGCATATTTACATTTGTACGATGGATAATAAGTCTTATGACAATATTAAAAGCATTATCCGAATCTGCATTTTGATCATACTGGTAGCGGTTCTGGTGCCGGGAATCTTGGTCTATTACTTTGGGCAGTATTTTACAAAACGTGTGCGGACGTTGCGCCATGTGATGTATCAGGCAAGCAATGAAGATTATGATTTTAAAGAAATGGTACGGGGAGAGGACGAACTTTCAGAGGCTTTTTCAGATTTGGAGGTCATGGTACAGAATATAAAAGAAAAAGATGCACATATGTACGAAGTGATGCTGAAGGAACAGGAGCTTACAAACGAACAGCAGAAAATGGAATTTAAGATGCTTGCAAGCCAGATTAATCCGCATTTTCTTTATAATACACTGGAAACTATCCGCATGAAGGCATATACTGTTGGCGACAAGGAGGTGGCCACGGCCATCAAACTTTTGGGGAAATCAATGCGGTATGTGCTGGAAAATAACGGCACTGCGTTTACCGCCTTGAAGGAGGAGATGGATTATATTGTAATTTACATGAAGATACAAAAGCTTCGTTTTATGGAGAAATTTGATTATGAGTTAAAGACACAGGACGGGATTGATTTATATAAATGTATCACGCTGCCGCTGCTTTTGCAGCCAATTGTCGAGAACGCCATACTGCATGGACTTGAGGAGACAGAAAAAGGCGGCATGGTCACAATTCAAATCGGTCAGGAAAGCCAGAACAATGGCATCTATATCGCAGTCTCAGACAATGGATGCGGGATCGAAAAAGAAACGCTGGAACGCCTGAGGGCAGATATTGTGACGAAGAATCCATTAAAAAAAGAAAGTATTGGATTATATAACATTAACCAGAGAGTGAAGCTCTGTTATGGGAACGAATATGGAATGACAATTGATTCAATTGTTGGCAGCGGGACAACGGTCACACTGCATCTGCCCCAAAAAGTTTATCATGACATCTGATTCTTCAAATTCCATAGGATTATATCACTAAAAAATAGCGTATTTATTTGCAAAATGCCCTTGTATAATGGAAGAAATTCTATTTTGTATACGAGTTTACAGGAAAATACAAGGAGGAAATACGTATGGAAAATCAAAATGGATACGAGTTGTTGAAGGAGAGGGCAAAATCTCTTGCCGTCATGCTGACACTGGAAGAAAAGATCGGTATGATTCACGGGGCACATCTTTTTTCCACGCAGGGAGTGGAGCGGCTGGGGATTCCGCCGCTTGTGATGTCAGACGGACCCATGGGCGTGCGGCAGGAGTTTGAGCCGAACCACTGGAAAGCCGTCGGAGGTTCGGCGGATTATGCGACGTATCTGCCCTGTAACAGCGCGCTGGCTGCCACGTGGAACCGCGATTTGGCATTTGCCACGGGCAGTGTGCTTGGCGCGGAGGCAAGAGGAAGGGGAAAGGATATCATTCTTGCTCCCGGAATCAATATCAAGCGGAGTCCGCTGTGCGGCAGGAATTTCGAGTATTTCAGCGAAGATCCGTATCTGACCGGAGAGCTGGCAGTCTGCTTTATACAAGGCATACAGCAGTGGGACGTGGCTGCCTGCGTGAAGCACTTCGCCGTGAATAATCAGGAGACACAGCGTCTCTGGACCGAGGTGGAGATTGATGAGGCTGCGCTCAGAGAAATCTATCTGCCGGCTTTTTATGAGTGTCTGACCAGAGGAAAAAGCTTGTCGGTAATGGGGGCATACAATAAACTCTATGGGGAGCACTGCTGCCAGAGCCAGTACCTTCTGAATGATCTTCTGCGCAAGGAATGGTCGTATGAAGGCGTGGTGGTCTCTGACTGGGGCGGCGTCCATGATACAAAGCTGGCAGCGATGTCAGAGCTGGACATTGAGATGTCTGTCACGGACAATTTTGATGAATATTATATGGCATCTCCATTGAAAAAAGCAGTGGAGGAGGGCAGCATACCAGAGTGCAGGATAGATGAAAAAGTAACGCGCATTCTGGCACTGATGATGCAGCTTCACATGATTGGCGGCGGAGAAAAAACCGAGCGCAAAAGCGGCGCATACAATGTGCCCGAGCACAGGCAGACAGCTCTTGAAATAGCGCGGGAATCCATCGTTCTTTTGAAAAACGAAAGAAAGATACTGCCGCTTGACGAGAAAAGACCACAGAAAATTCTGCTGGTGGGTGAAAATGCACAGAGGCTTCATTCGAATGGCGGCGGAAGTGCAGAGATGAAAGCCCTCTATGAGATTTCACCGCTTATGGGGATAAAAATGTTGCTTGGCGGCAATGTGAAAGCGGATTTTATCCAAGGCTATAAAAGTGCAGCAAAGGAGCCGGAGGACGGCGTAAACTGGCAGGAGAAAAGTCTGGAGGACGGCGGCGGACATGGCAGAGATAAGCAGAAGGAAAGCCAAAATCTTGCGCAGGAAAGGGCAGCACTCCGCAGGGAAGCAGTTGCGCAGGCAAAAGCGTATGAGACAGTCATTTATGTGGGCGGGCTGAACCACGACTATGACAGTGAGGGGTTAGACCGCAGCGATATGACGCTTCCCTATGAACAGGATTTGCTGATACAAGCGCTTCTCGAGGTGAAGCCCGATATGGTGGTGGTTCTCATAGGCGGCAGCCCCGTGGAGATGGGGGCATGGATTGACAAGGCGCCGGCGGTATTGTGGAGTTATTATGCCGGCATGGAAGGAGGAACCGCTCTGGCAGAAGTCCTATTTGGCAGAGTAAACCCTTCGGGTAAACTTCCAGAAACCTTTTACAAAAGCCACAAAGACTGTTCCGCGCATCTGGTCGGCGAGTTTGCAGGTGAGAAAACGGTCTCTTACAAGGAGGGCATTTTTGTGGGATACCGCTTTAACGAGACATTTGGCGTCAAACCGGAATTTTGTTTTGGGCATGGGTTGTCTTATACGTGTTTTGAGTACAAAGAGGCGGTCTATGAAGCGTCAGAAAGCGGAAGTTATATTACATGCACGATTACCAATACTGGAGAGCGCGCCGGCGCGGAGCTTGTGCAGGTATACCGCATGGTGCGCGGACAGGATATTCTGCCAATGCCTGAGGAGGTATCGGAATTACAGAATATGAGAGCATCTAAAGAGCTGGCTGGCTTTGGAAAGATTTACCTGAATCCGGGCGAGACGGGACAGATAAAGATCGCGGTAAAGGGCAAAGTGGATACCAGTGTATTGGGCGTTGGGAGCAGTGTAGAGCAGATTTGTATTGTAGTTGATAAAGAGTCATGATGATGGAAAAGGCACATGAAGCAGTATTTTACTGTAGATCATGTGTCTTTTTTCGTGCAGAAACGTTTCCTACTTGATAATTTAGCGGATTTTTACAGTAAAAATTAAATATGCATAAAAAAGTAAAGGTAAATCGGCATAAATTTTAACAGTATTTTTATACATATTCCGCGATTATAATTTGAATATCAAGAAAAAAAGGAGGTAGTAGTTGATGATAGCGAAAAAAAGGGAAAAGACCACAAAGCAGAAATTTAGCTGGCAGCTTGTGTATAAACAGCGTTATTTGCTGCTGATGTCAGTGCCTTTTGTTGTGTGGCTGATTGTCTTTAAGTATGTGCCGTTATGGGGTTGGACAATGGCATTTCAGGATGTCAGGCCGAAAACATTTGCACTGTCCGTCTGGGAGAGGGAGTTTGTAGGCCTTGGCAATTTTACAAAGGCTTTTACGGACAGACTGTTCAAGCAGACGATGCTCAATACGATTGGAACCAGTATGCTCGGGATACTGCTTGGAACCGTGATGGCAATTGTCTTTGCACTCATGCTGAACGAAATCCGGTTTGTGAAGTTCAAGAAGGCAACACAGACGATTTCCTATCTGCCCCATTTTGTGTCGTGGGTAGTTATCGCCAGTATTGCGAAGATGGTGCTCAATGACGGCGGTATGCTGGATACCCTCCTGAACACAAAGTTAAAACTGATGAGCACTAACTCGCCGCTGTTCTGGGTGGTTGTCTGCATGATTAATGTGTGGAAGGAAATGGGCTGGGACGCAATCGTGTATCTGTCTGCGATGGCAGGAATCGATCAGGGCCTGTATGAGGCAGCAAAGGTAGACGGCGCAGGACGGCTGAAACGGATCTGGCATATCACACTGCCCGGTATCAAGCCTACTGTAATCGTACTGCTGATTATGAGTGTCGGTAGTACCCTGAATGTAGCGATGGAACGCCAGATGCTTCTGAGTAACGGCATCGTGCAGGATCACGCGATGGTGCTTTCGTGGTTCTCTTACCTGAGAGGTATCGGCAACAACAATTACGGTGTAGGTACCGCGATTGGCATGTTCCAGTCACTTGTAGGCATTGTGCTTTTGCTGATTGTCAATAAGATTGCCGGAATATTTGGCGAGAGTAAATTGATTTAGAAGGAGGGATGGATTGTGAAGGGTTCGAGAGTGAAAAGCCGGGACGATATTTTAGACTGGATACTGCTGGTGGTATTTGTCTTTTTGATCATCATAACACTGTATCCGTTTCTGAATGTTCTTGCAATATCCTTCAATGACCCGATTGATACGATGCGCAATATCAATATGGTCATACCAAGACAGTTTACGACGAGCAACTATGTGTACATATTTAAGGAAAATAATCTGATTGCACCGCTGCTGCTGTCAGTGTTAAGGACAGTACTTGGCGCAGGGCTTGGCGTAATCTGCACGGCGATGCTTGCCTATGTGCTAAGCAGAAAGGATTTTTATTTTAACAAGGTGTTTACGCTGCTGTTTGTTGTGACAATGTATGTCAGCGGCGGACTGATTCCAGAGTATCTGCTGCTTATGAGGACCTTAGGGCTTGGCAATAATTTTCTGGTATATATCATTCCGGGATTAATCTGGGTTTACAATGTGATTCTAGTCCGTTCTTTTATAGAGGGACTTCCGATTGCTTTGCAGGAGGCGGCGAGAGTGGACGGCGCAAATGACTTTATCATCTGGGGAAGAATTATCCTGCCGCTGTGCAAGCCAGTGCTGGCGACAGTGGGGCTGTTCGTGGCAGTAGGGCAGTGGAATGCCTTTATGGACACCTATCTCTATGCAAAAGAGCTGCCGACTTTACAGTATGTCCTGTATCAGATTATGGAGACAGCGACGATTAAGGTTGACCCGCACGCAGCGGAACAGATGAAAAATGCCGTATCACCGCTCTCGGTACGTATGGCGATTACAATTGTGGCAACTGTGCCGATTCTTCTGGTATATCCGTTCCTGCAAAAATATTTTGTGGGCGGCATGACTGTCGGCGCAGTGAAGGATTGATATTTTTAGTTTTTGCTTAAAAATATATAAATAATGAAGGGAGAACAAGTATGAGAAAAAGGAAAATTGGTGCGGTACTGCTGGCAGTGACAATGCTGGCAGGTATCCTTGGCGGCTGTGGAAATAACAGCACAAATTCGCCTGCAAGCGCAGACACAGGAGACACGGTATCAACATCAGGCACATCAGAGGTATCGGGGGAAGCAGAGAATACGCCGGTAAACAATGGGGAAGTGATTGAACTGACCTTCTTCCACGCAGATGGCAATCAGGAGGACCCTTGGACAGATCCTGTAGCGCAAGCCATCACGGAAAAGACAGGCGTCAAATTAAAGACGACCTATCCGATAGGCGGCAATGACCAGAGCGAGGCAGTCGCCCTGATGATCGCAGAGCAGAAGTATCCTGATTTGATCTTTGCAAAAGGCTCAGCAAACAATTTGATTGAGGCAGATGCACTGATTGATATGTCAGAGTTGATTGAGCAGTATGGTCCAAACATCAAAAAACTCTATGGCGATGAATTTGACAAGTTAAAGCAGTCCGCAGAGGACCCGTCGATTTACCAGCTCTCAGCTTATGCAGTGGGCGGGGAGAAATTCAAAGACTGCGGCGCTGCGCAGCTTCAGTGGGACGTAGTCAAAGCAAATGATTACAAGCTTCCTGAGACACTTGATGAATTTGAGACCATGATTAAGTCGTATCTGGCGGACAGCCCAAAGACAGAGGACGGTCTTGACAGAATCGGCATCACCTTGTCAACAGCCGACTGGCACTGGCTGATTACGCTGGGAAATCCCGCAGGCGCCATCGCAGACGGTGCGCCGGACAATGGGCAGTGGATTGTAGATGAGAACAACCAAGCCATGTACAAATTCCGCTCAGAGAAAGAAAGAGAATACTTCCGCTGGCTCTGCCGCATGTATAACGAAGGAATCCTTGACCCTGAGTTTGCGACGCAGACCCATGAGGATTATATTGCAAAGATTGCTTCCGGGCGCGTTGTAGCCCTGTTTGATAAAGACTGGGATTATCAGGACGGAGAAAAGGTACTCAAGGCAGACGGAAAACTTGGCGCTACATACTGCGGACTGCCGCTTACAATGGATAAGGCGACGAAGAGCCCGGTTCTGATGTATCAGGGACTCACAACCGGCACAGGAATTGCCATCTCCTCTAGCTGTGCAGACCCTGTAAAGGCAATCCAGTTTATAGATTTCCTCTGCTCTGATGAGGGACAGGTTTTGACCCACTGGGGAGTCGAAGATGTAAACTATTTTATTGATGAGAGCGGCCACCGTTTCCGTACAGATGAAGAGATTGAAGCTTCCCAGAATGACAAAGACTATCAAAAGAATACAGGTGTAGGCTTCCATAACTATCCATTCCCGACATATGGTGATGGAATCAAGGACCCGACAGGAAGCACGTATACGACAACAAGCGAATCTTCGGTAATTGGGGAGTACAATGAGGAAGAACGGGCAGCAGTGGAAAAATGGGGCGTGGAACTTCTGGTCGATATGTTCCCACAGGCAAGCGAGTTTGAAGTGCCTCCATATCCGCCTCTTTGGGCACTTGCAAAACCGACAGAGTTCGATGAGATCGGAAACCAGCTTGATGAGGTGGCATGGTCGAAGCTGATTGAGTGTGTGATCGGAAGCGAGGCAGATTTTGATGACAGCTATGATGCAATGCTCGCTGAGCTTGAAGCGACTGGCATGTATGACGCAGAGGCAATGTTAAATGAAATTATCGCAGAGAAAGTTGCCCTGACACAATAATTCATATGGTAATCGCAACCGTAAAAAACGGCGGACGTTGCAGTCTGCCGTTTTTGTATGGTTTATTTTATTCCGAATCGTCCAAGGACAGTTTTCTGCGGTATTCCGCAGGGCTGATGCCGACATATTTCTTGAACTTTTTGTGAAAATAGTCCACATTTTTGTAGCCGACCTGTTCTGAGACTTCATAGACTTTGATATTCTGGCGTTTGAGCAGTTTCTTTGAATGTTCTATGCGCCTGTTGTCCACATAGGAGTTAAAGTTTTCTCCGATTGCTTTTGTGAAAAGCTTGCCGAGGTAGGCGCTATTGTAGCCAAAAAGCGGGGCAATCGTCTCCAGCTTGATATTTTGGTTGTAATTGTTATCAATATAATAAAGAATGTCCTCTAGTATAGAATCCCTTGTGGAATGGTCATTGCTGTCCATGACAGACTTGACCTGCCCAGAAATATACAGGATAATCTCATACAGGTAGTTACAACTACTAATATAGTCAATGATCGCGGAGTTTGTGGGAAACGAAATGCGCGAGCTGTTATAAATTTTATTGATATTTTCTTTTAACTGCAAGAACAAATCCGTGAGAAAAAGCTTGACCGAAGCGATATCATTATCAACATTATACAGATATTCTTCCAGTGAATAAAGCGTGGAAGCGACCTGTTTGCGGTTGTTTGCCTGCAAATAATTTGTCAGGTCACTACAGTACTTAATGAGCTCGAGATCACTGACTGTATTGTTGTGTGCAAACATGACGGGAAGTTCATGATAGCCTAGTGTATGCTGTCCCTGTATGCAGAAAAAACGCCGTCTGGTCAGTGCAGCCGCTTCCTCATAAGAAAGATAGATCTCATCAGGGTTTTTGACAGAATGTCCATATGCAAGAAACAGCGAGTCCAAAGGACTGCCTTTTTGAAGGTCCGCCTTCTCATAGTGATTGAGAAAGTCCTCAAACCGCCTGAGCGCAAAGGAGCCTTTTAATAAAATTATCTCCTTGCCATCTTCTGAAAAATGTTCAAAGGAATGATGGTTGTTGTTTGTGACGTTTAAAAGCTCTGCAAAGTGATAGTTTTTATATGCGGGCATGGGGCCGAACTGTTCACAGATTACGACTTGATAAATCTCGGCAAGAAGTCCCATGCTCTGAAAATCAGCAGAGGACAGACCCGTGTTGCCGTCTGTTTTCCACGTGCCGGTAATGAGCTCATGGAGGATAACATCTTTGGCTTTCTCGCGGTAGAGTGCGATGTTGTCCGAGGTCTGGCGCTCTTGTTCGATGGCTTTTTTAATGGAAAGGATCGCCTCAAGTAATTCATCTTCGTCAATCGGTTTGGTCAGATAATACTCTACGCCATAGCGTATGGCTGCCTGCGCATACGAAAAATCTGAGTATCCGCTCAGTATGATAAATCTGCCCGTATAGTCCTGTTCACGTGCGATTCTGACAATATCAATGCCGGTGAGTTTTGGCATACGGATATCCAAAAGAACAAGACTTGGCTTTTTTTGGAGGATACCTGAGAGTGCCTCCTCGCCGTTTGCCGCTTCGCCGCACAGCGCAAATCCAAGTGTTTCCCATTCTAAGATACACTTTAAACCGTCACGAATATTTTTTTCATCATCTGCTATAAACAATGTTTCCATCTGGAAGCCTCCTAATATTCTAATCCTGTGTTCTAACTTCATACTTCTATTTACACATATTATACATGACATGAATGGTTTAAACAATCCTTGCAATGTCAAATAAGTACCATGAAAAAACTGTAATAAACTCATTTTCTTTTGCACGGAATATGATATGATCAATATATCTGTATAATGTGGGGAATTTTTCAGGTTGTGAATACATTGGCTGAATGTACGATTTTGCGGAAGGGAAACAGGGAATGAAGAGTAGGAGATTTCACAGGCAGGCATCATTTGTGTTGATATTGCTCTGCTGCATATACCTGACTGGCTGTTCTGGGAGGAAGAAAGCGGAGGAGGTCTGCCCATACAAAGAGTTTATCGTGGTTGATGTACTGGATTTGTTTGCAAACTACCAAGGGGTGCAGTCGGGCTGGTTTGGTGAGATAGTTAAAAAGAAGTTCAATATGCAGCTTAACATTATAACTCCTAACGTTTCTGGCGGCGGAGACCGGCTTTTTGAGGTGCGGTCAGCGGCTGGAAACCTTGGTGATTTGATTGTGTGTGACGGCTCAAATGGCGAGCTGGAAAATATGGTGGCCTCCGGGCTTCTCTATAATATGGAGAAGGAACTGCGCGGGAAGGAAATCTTTAAGTACAAGGAGGCAATAGAAAATCTGAATGACAAGATACCGCAGGGAGGCATCTATGCAATTCCATCGCAGGTATCCGCCAATGCGCCAGATGTGCCAAGCGAAGGAAATGAGCCGATTTATGGTCCTTATATCCGCTGGGATTTGTATAAGGAGCTGGGATATCCGACGCTGGAGACGATGGAAGATTTACTGCCCTTGCTGAAAGAAATGCAGGAGTTATATCCAATTGCGGAAAATGGTGAAAAGGTATATGGATTTTCTATGTTTCGGGACTGGGACGACAACATGATGAATGCCGTGAAACAGCCCTGTTGTATGTATGGTTATGATGAGTATGGTGTAGTGCTTGCCAAGGCAGACGGTTCAGACTACCAGAGTATTATTGATGATGCTTCATTATATATTCGAATGCTTAATTTTTATTTCGAGGCGAACCAAATGGGGCTTCTCGACCCGGAATCAATGAATCAAAATTATGACAGGTGCTTTGAGAAGTACAGGCAGGGGCAGGTATTATTTTCCCCGTGGCCTTGGATGTGCCAGCCAGCGTACAACTCTGGTGTGAACATGGAACAGGGAAAGGGCTTTATGATGGTGCCAGTCGGGGACATGCAGATTTATTCTTATGGCTGTTCTCCCTATGGAAATCAGGACAGTATTATTGCCGTGGGGTCACAGGCAAAAGATCCTGAAAGACTGGTTGACTTTATCAACTGGCTTTATTCAGATGAGGGGATTTTGACTAGCGGCGCGACCCATTCGGGAGCGGCAGGGCCGGAAGGGCTTACGTGGGAGATGCGTGAGGACGGTCCGCATCTGACGGATTTTGGCAAGGAAGTGCTGTTAAATAATAACGAGGCAGAGGTGCCGCAGGAATATGGCGGCGGAACGTGGGAATCAGGTATTTCGGCATTGAATTATAAGGCGGTTGCCCAATGTGAAAAGAGTGCAGACGGATATTACTATTATTATGATTTGTGGGACAGCGTAAAGGAGCTGAACAAGTCTGCGCTGACTACAGACTGGTGCGGGCAGATGGGGGCAGATACGACGATGGAGTATTTGCAGAAAAATGACATGCTGTTGGTGGCATCGGGGATGCTGTATACTGCGGAAGTGGAAAATATGGAGCAAGTGACCATACGCAGCCAGTGTAAACGGGTAATTCAGGAATATTCATGGAAGATGATCTTCGCGGCAGACCGTGAAACTTTTGAGCGTCTGCTAGATGAGATGCAGGCATCTGTCATTAGTTATGGATACAATAAACTGCTTGAATATGATATGAAACACGCAAAAGGGGCAAGGGATTGTACAGATAGCATACTATAAAATACAGATAAATCACAGAAAGGAAACAACGATGAAATACGATTTATCAGGAACTTGGCAGTTTATGCTGGACGGGGAAAAGGCTGGACTAGAGAAGGAATATTTTTTGCGGACTGCATTTGCGGACACGATTGAACTTCCCACGACGACTGCCGAGGCAAAAAAGGGCAGAAAGAGCACAGAGCGCCAGACAGGGTATTTGACGGAACCCTATCACTTTGAGGGCTATGCATGGTTTTTAAGAGAGCTTGTAATTCCGGCGGAGAAGCAAACGGAGAAAATCAGATTCTTTTTTTCGATGGAGAGAACAAGAAAATCAAGTGTGTGGGTGGACGGAGGCTTCATTGGCAGTTTCGACAGTTTTTATGTGGCACACCGGTATGAGCTGACAGATAAGCTTACGCCGGGGCGTCATACGCTTGTTGTGATGATTGACAATACGGAATATGTGTCAAACGGCGGCCATATGACTTCGCCGGATACGCAGACAAACTGGAACGGTATCTTAGGGGAGATTTTGCTGGAATCCGTTGAGGAGACGGCGATTGAAACGATGTGGATTTATCCAGACCGAAAAGATAAAAAGGCAGTCATCAACATACAGCTCTCGTCGAAGGGCGGATTATCCGCAGTTCAGGCAGAAGTGTGCTGCAAGCTGACGAGGCTTTCTATGAAGGCGGGCAGAGATTTTGAGCATTATGAACCGTTGTATACGCAGACGGCAGAGACACGGCGCGAGTGGATTGCTAAGAACAAGGGACAGGACGCACCGTACACAATCGAGACGCTGGCGGTTCTTGACAGCCAAGTATACAATCTGGTGCGGGATAAAGAACAGGGAAGCATATTTTGTATAGAATACCCGCTGGGCGCGGACGCAAGAGCATGGGACGAGTACAATCCCTATGTGTATGAACTTACAGTCCGCATTCTGCGCGGCGGCAGGGTGCTGTGTGAGCGGACAAGCCATTTCGGACTGCGTGATTTTACGCACCGGGAACGGACGTTATACTGTAATGACAATGAAATTTTCCTAAGAGGGACGCACGACGGAATGATTTTTCCACTGACGGGGTATGCGCCCATGGACTTGGATTCGTGGCTGCGTGTATATGGGACGAGCAAGGAGTATGGTCTGAACCATTACCGCTACCACACTTGCTGTCCGCCTAGGGAGGCTTTTCTGGCGGCGGCTTATCTTGGAATGTATGTGCAGGCTGAGCTGGCCTTCTGGGGGACGATCTATGGCAGGGAGTCCGAACAGTGTGATCAAAAACAGCAGGATTTTTTGTTGGAGGAGGGGCTTCGTGCGCTGGACGCCTTTGGCGATCTGCCTTCTTTTTTTGGCATGAGTATGGGAAATGAGCTGTGGGGCAGCCGGGAGGAAATCAACAGAATGATGGGTGTGCTCAAGGCGCATGATCCACGGCATTTGTACACGCAGGGAAGCAACAATCATCAGTTTGTGCCGTCCGTGCTGCCAAATGACGATTTTTTCAGCGGGGTACGCTTCTCAAAGCACCGCCTGTTCCGCGGCTCCTATGCGATGTGTGATGCGCCGCTTGGCTTTGTGCAGACCCAGAAACCGAGTGCATACTGGAACTATGACGCGGTGATATCGCCGCAGGAGATTCAAAAAGATACTGGCATAATAGGCGGGACAATACAGATTCAGTACGGTACTGGCATCAAGGAAGTAGAGATTTCGGACGGCGAGGAAGAAATTATTGCGCATGTTCCGGTTATTTCACATGAGATTGGACAGTATGAGTTTACGCCGGACTTTCGTGAGCTTGCGCAATATACGGGGGTTTTGCAGCCTGAGAATTTAAAGCTTTTTCAAGAGCGGCTCGAGGAGAGAGGACTGCTGCCCTATGCCGCGCAGGCTCTGTATGCTTCGGGAAAACTTGCGGGGGCGTGTTATAAGCTCGAGCTTGAGGCAGCATTCCGAAGTGCTGAGTTAAGCGGGTTCCAGCTGCTTGACATCAAAGATTTTACGGGTCAGGGAACAGCGCTGGTGGGCATTCTCAATGCATTTCATAAAAATAAAGGAATTATCCCGCGGTCAGAGTGGCGCATGTTCTGCTCTGATGCGGTGCTGTTGCCGACACTGGACAGCTTTGTGATGAAGGGCGGCAGTTGTGTGGCATGTGAGGTAAAACTTCGGTATTACCGCCCTGAGAAATTGTTGAAACCACAGTTAAAAGCTGTCTGGTATTTGAAAAGACAGGCTGGGAGCACAGAGGAAACCAGAATCGAGAAACAAGTGCAGACGATGGCATGTCAGGAGATTGCGGGGCGGGGGCTTTTTACGCTCGGTACGCTTGCCTTGAATGTGCCAGCGTGCAGGAATAATGCGGTGTATGCGCTGCGTTTTGTATTGACAAGTGAAAATACGGCGGCGGTTGAGAATGAATATGATATCTTTCTCTATGAAGAAAAGGCGCTGCGTTCAGGAGCTATCTTAAATGAAGAGATTAGTTTGAATGAAGCCTTGAATGAAAAAGATTTGAATAAAGAAGATTTGAATAAAAAAGTTTTGAAGCAAAAGATTTTTGTCCAAAATGAAAGAGCAGTATGTATTACGAATGATAACGCAGAAGGTTTGAAAGCCTGCAAAAATGGAGAACCAGTACTCTTGTTTGTCAAGCCAGACAGCACCCTGCCAGACAGCACCATCAAAGGAGAATACTGCACAGATTTCTGGTGCTATCCAATGTTCCGCTCGATTTCAGAGGGGGCAGGAAAACCCGTTCCAACTGGGACGATGGGATTGCTGATTGACAATAAACACCCAGCACTGTCGGAATTTGTGAGTGAGACATACACGACGGCACAGTGGTATCAGATTATCATGCATTCCAGACCAATGATATTGGACAAGATAAGGGAGACGAGGAATTTAAAACCTATTGTGCGCATGCTGGATAATTTTGAGCGAAATCATAATCTGGGACTGCTCTATGAAGTCAAATATGGTGCTGGGAAAATGCTGGTCTGCCATGCTGATTTGATGACACTGAAAGAAGATTACCCCGAGGCAGACTGCATGTACCGCAGCCTTGTGACGTATGTGTGTTCGAAAAAGTTTTGTGAGACAAGAGTCACGGTTGAAGAAGCATAAGATAAATCACGAGACTAAAAAAACTGCCTTCGAGAAATGGAAACAAATGCTGCTGTTTGTGTGTTGTCTGTTTGGTGGCTGCAAGGCCGGAAAGCCGAAGCGGATAAGAGCATACCGACTTTCCGGCTGTTGCAAACAGGAAACGGCATAGCCTGCAAGCGATGCCGTTTTAAAACATACTATTTATACCTGAATGCCTGCCTCCGATAGCATTTTTTTGAGTTTTGCAATCTCGGCAGCATTGTCAGCGAGCTTTGCGGCATTGTCAGCGAGCTTTGCATCTTTGTCAGCAAGCTGTGCATTCTGTTCTTCCAGACGAATTTTAAATTCAATAATTTCAGGTGCCAGTAATTCTTTTAACTCTTCACACATTTGATTTCCCTCCTGTATCATTTTTTTAAATAATTCACTGTTTGCCTCTGATGCAACATTCACGACAGAATCCGCGTTTTTTCTGTCCTCCTCGCTCTCTAAGCCGGCACAGTGATCGAGAAGCTCTTGCAAGGTGTTCTGGTTCAGTGACCGTGTCAATGAAGTTACCCACACATGCAAATTTTTATTCAGTTCTTTGGTCACGAGAATCTGCATGGGAAACAAAGTATCGCTGATGCGGTAAATGCCGGCTGCTTTTTGGGTTACGGTGTATTTTTGACTGAGCTGCTTTAATAACTTTACAGGTTTTTCTTCTCTGACAATGGAAACGGTGGTATCGGCATCAAGAATCTCCTCAGTGCCTGCCGCGTCCGCTTTATACAAACATGCGTAGGACAGTACTTTGTAAAAGGTCGCAGCATTTAACTCATCGCCCGGTGATTTGTACTCAAAGATATTATTTCCAAGAAAAAAATCACCAATCTCATTTTGAATCACGATACTGGATTTTTTCTTGATAACAAGCAGGTCTATTTTGAGCGGCATCTTGCTGAGATTATGCTCACGCTCATAGATTAAGTATTTTTTGTATGCCCGCAATTCCAGCTCGACAGCAGAACAGAAGGCAGGGTGCCATTGTATATTATCTTGGATTTCCAATGAGGTTTGTTCCTTTCGCTTTTGTGGTTTTAGTATAACATATGAAAAAGGAATGCGCAACAAGCAGGAAAATTATGAAAGACTCGCTTAGGTTGTTATTCGCTTCCACAGGGAATTGCATTTTTGCGCGCACAGTGATACAATGAGGGGCAGGATAAAAATTATAAAATGAAATATTAAAAATAAAGGAGAAAGCGTATGATTTCACAGAAGTATAAAGACCTGCTTGGCGCCAAGTCGGTCATCAGGCAGATGTCAGAGTGGGCAGCAGGACGGGCAAAAGAGATTGGTATGGAGAATGTCTTTGATTTTAGTCTCGGCAATCCGTCTGTAGCAGTGCCGCAGGCATTGACGGACAAGATGATCGAGTTATTGCAGACGCGCGACACAATGGAGCTTCACGGTTACAGTCAGTCGCAGGGGATTCCGTCCGTCCGCGCAAAGTTTGCAGAATACTTGAACCGGACGTATGGAATGGCGTACACGGCAGAACATTTGTTTATGACAACGGGTGCCGCAGGCGCTGTTGCGCACGCAGTGCGGGCGGTCACACAGCCGGGTGATGAGGTGATTACGTTTGCACCGTATTTTCCAGAATACAATCACTATGTCAACCAGACAGGGGCGGTGCTAAAGGTCGTGCCGGCTGACACAAAGCAGTTCCAGATTCATTTCGAAGCGTTGGAAGCACTGCTGAGACCAGAGACGACGGCGCTGCTGATCAACACGCCGAATAATCCGTCAGGAACAGTTTATTCGACGGAGACGATCAAAAGGCTTGCACAGCTTCTTGAGGCAAAGCAGCAGGAGTATGGGCATGATATCTTCCTGATTTCGGACGAGCCGTACCGCGATATTATCTTTGATGGGGTAGATGCGCCGTATGTTTCAAAGTATTATGACAATTCCCTTTCATGCTTCTCGTTTGCAAAGTCCCTTTCTATACCGGGAGAGCGCCTTGGGTATATCGCGGCAAATCCCAAGTGTACAGACAGCAAATTGATTTCGCCGATGTGTGCACAGATTTCAAGGGGAATTGGTCATAACTGTCCGCCTTCCATCATACAGATAGCAGTGGCAGAAGTTTTGGGGCTGACCTCAGATCTGTCAGTCTATGAGACGAATATGAAAATTATCTATGACGAACTCGCAAACCTTGGTTTTGAGGTTGTGAAACCGGGCGGGACATTTTATATCTTTCCCAAAGCACTCGAGGAGGACTCGGTGGCTTTTTGCAAGAAGGCGATGAAATATGATTTGGTGCTTGTGCCGGGGGATACGTTCGGCTGTCCGGGGTATTTTCGAATGGCATACTGCATTGAGACGGAAAAAGTGCGCCGCGCGATGCCGGCGCTGCGGAGATTTGTCGAGCAGGAATATGGTGAAATATAAAATTTCACCATATTGCACAGGAGCAGATTATTCAGATATGCTCGGGGAGGAAATTATGATTGAATGTGGTCTGGTGCTTGAGGGCGGCGGTATGAAGGGGATTTATACTGCCGGTGTTCTTGAGTATTTCATGGAGAAAAATTTATATTTTCAGAACTGCTACGGTGTCTCGGCGGGAGCGTGCCACCTGTGCAGTTATATTTCAAAACAGAAGAAGCGCGCATACAGAGTGGCGTTAAATTATTTGAAGGATAAGAATTATTGCAGCCTCCGCAGCCTTTTGACGACGGGCGATTTGTTCAACGCCGAGCTGTGCTATAACCAGATTCCCAATAATCTGGACCCGTATGACTACAAGACTGCTGCAAAATATGAGGGAAATGCCTATGCGGTGGTGACGAATATCCGCACAGGAGAAGCAGAGTACATGCCGATGCGGGAGATGTACAAGGACACGATTGCAGTGCGGGCGTCCGCATCGCTGCCGCTGGTGTCCAGAAATGTAAAAATTGGCAATGAATACTATCTCGATGGCGGCATTGCCGATGCAGTTCCGATTCGCAGGGCGATTGCGGACGGGAATGTGAAAAATGTGGTCATACTCACAAAGGAGACAGGGTATGTACGAAAGCAGGCGTCCCCAATGACGTTAAATATGATAAAACTCAAGTATGCCAAATATCCCAAAATCTATGAGCTGACAGCGAACCGCTACGCGCGGTATAACGAGACGCTACAGTTTCTTGAGGAGGAGGAGAAGGCAGGCAGGGCGTTTGTGATACGTCCCCAGCGGGCAAATGATATTGGCAGGATTGAGAAGGACCGGGAGAAACTTGAGGTCTTGTACCGGTTAGGATATCAAGATGCAAAAAAGCATTATGGAGAATTGGTGGCATTTTTGAAAAAAGAAAAGGAGTTATAAAGTATGGTAGAACTTCTAAAGGCGATCCTGTTTGGTATCGTTGAGGGAATCACAGAGTGGCTTCCTGTCAGCAGTACGGGGCATATGATTATTCTGGACGAATTGATCAAGCTCGACTGTACGCCGGAATTTCTGGAGATGTTTTTGGTCGTGATCCAGCTTGGGGCGATACTGGCGGTGGTGATTTTGTTCTGGAATAAAATTTTTCCATTTCAGTTCAGGGACAAAGAAAAGCCAGTCATCGAGATGGATAAGATTATGCTCTGGCTAAAGATTGTTGTGGCATGTATCCCGGCAGCGATTGTGGGCATTTTGTTTGATGATGTGTTTGAGGCATTGTTTTATCATGCCAGTTCTGTGGCGCTTGCGCTGATTGTATTTGGTGTGGCATTTATCGTTGTAGAGCGGCGCAACAAGGGAAAAACTGCGAAGGTGAGAAAACTTGACGATATCACATTTCAGACGGCATTTATCATCGGCATTTTTCAGTTAATAGCGGCGATTTTCCCGGGAACTTCGCGCTCAGGCGCCACAATCGTAGGTGCGCTGCTCATTGGCGTGTCGAGAAGCGTGGCAGCAGAGTTTACATTTTTTCTGGCAATTCCCGTTATGTTTGGCGCAAGCCTGTTAAAGCTGGTGAAATTTGGCTTGTCCTTCACCACTCTGGAGGCGGGGGTTTTAATCATTGGAATGCTGGTGTCGTTCTTTGTGTCAATCTTTGTCATCAAGTTCTTGATGGATTATATCAAAAAGCATGATTTTCAGGTATTTGGCTGGTATCGGATTGTGCTTGGAATCCTCGTTCTTGCGCTTGGGGCAGTCGGTGTGATCAACGTTTAAAAAGAGGTCTTATGACCTCTTTTTGCTGCGTTACGCCATCGTTTCAGTATTTTCATAATTTTCATTTTCTTCATCATAATATGCCTTGATGCGTATGGCTTGATTATGGTCGCCGAAATCCTCGCCAAAGAGCGTGAGCCCGCCGCAGTTTGCGGTGTCCTTTGGAACCTCAAACTTGAAGGTGATATAGCTGTTGTAGTCAATACCCAGATCCTGTATCGTCACGTCGGAGAGCTTCTTGGTGCCGTCCATAAAACAGCCTTCGTTGTTAATAATCAAAGTTTTCAACAGACCATACTGATTTAATAGCTCAGGCCACCAAGCAGGGGAGACGTAACCACTCCGCCCGCCGTAATCGCCGGGGCTAATCCACATGCCGAGTGCGATTCCGTTGATAGAAAAGTAGATATCGGAGGGATAATCTTCATTGGTATTGGGACACTCCGAAGAGATCTCAAAGGAAATCTGAAGCTCTGTCAAGAGCTGCCCTGCCTGTAGGTGGTTTGGCAGGTTGTATTCAACATAGCCGCTGGTAAACCAGAGAATACCCGCCTGAAACCGGTCTGGAAAAGAAAAAACTCTGGGGTCGTCAAAAGAACCGATAATCTCCTTGCTCGTGGCAAGACCGCAGGTCGGAGTACCATGGCAGGTGGTGTAGTATCCGACACGAATGTCATCAATGTAGCAGTGCCGCGCCTCCTTGACCGGTGCCAGATCAATCATGAGCCGGTCATACCGCGGGCGGACAATCTTCATCGTGCCGCGTTTGCCGGAGGTGATCTTGATGCGCACAAGTCCGGCTTCTTCGAGTTTCCCTACATGCATGGATACCGCACCGTTGGTCAGGCCGAGTGCTTCCGCCAGATCATTCATGCTGAGGGAGTCGTCTTCGTAGATCATTTCCATAATTTTTACGCGCATAGGGGTGCTCAATGCCTTAAACACATTCTCAGCTTCTCCAACGGAACGAAAATATAGCATACTATACGACCTCCTTCTTAATGTACCCTCGCAGAAGCAAGTACATTATATTTGGGTAATGGACATCAGGTAGTTATATTTAGTATAGTGAATGCTAAAACAAAAGTCAAGGTTAAAATTGCCAAGAAAAGCAAGGTAAACGAGGACAGATAAGATTTACATTTTGTTTAATGATAGATAAAAATTTTATAGTTGAGTAAACTATATGGATTCCTCTGCCTGCACCCGCACCATCAATTCCTCCCGCCGGCTGACACCGGTTTTTTCAAAAATATTCGACACATGTTTTTTGACCGTGGTCTCTGAGATAAATAGCTCTCCCGCAATCATGGCATTGGACTTTCCCTGTATGATGAGCTGCGTGATTTCCGTCTCGCGGCGGGTCAGCGCATACGTCATAGCAAACTCCTGTACGCCTATTTTCTTCTGGGCAGAATACTGCGGTGTGGAAGTCTCGTTTTCGGAAGCCTGCACGGTATCCGAACCTGCTGTATCCGTTTGCACCCCAGACAGTCCGGTGCTGTCAGCGTTTTTCGCGCTCTGCGTCTCCAGCCGTTCTGCCAGAAGGAGAAACAGGCAGAAGCCATATAACAGCGGGCGGAAACACAAGGCGATATCGCCGAGCAGACGGCTGTAGCCTGCCTCGTTTTGAAGTCTGGCAAAGAGCAGCAGAAAAGTCTGTATAAAACCTGTATCAATGGATTTTCTGCCAAAAATATACAGAAGCTCGCGGCGGCTGATTTTCCCTTCATAATAACGAAGCGTTAAGAGCAGTGTGCCCACAAGCGTCAGAAAAATCAGACGCATATCTATTAATAAGAAGATATTAAAGTCAAGGGCACAGGCGACGATAAAAATATATAAAAGGACAGAGAGAACGGTCTGCCATCTCTTTTTCATACGAATCCCCCATGCCGCCTTTGGGCGGCTCAAACAGAAATAGCTGGTTTTAGCGCGTTGCATCAGTGTCCTTGGGACTTGCTGCCGTCTCATCGGGAAGTTCGTACAGCCGCACCAGCAGCCGTGACCGCATGGGCAGCAGCAGGATACTGAAAAAGGCAGCGTACAGCAATGAAATCATGGAGATTCCGACAAATGCCCAGATGAATTTTTCTGTTGTGAAGGTGAAAATCAATCCTAACAAAGTGTTCACAATGCTTGCTGCCCACAGCGCTTTGATTGCGAGGGTTACGGCTTCGGCAGCCCTTAGAAGCTCTGTCTTGGTGCAAACCGCAGTGCGCTTGATGCTTAACCGGAATGCATTGTTGAAATCGCGCAGCAGACCAGCGCTCAAAAGGACTGGCAGCGTGACCAGCAGCAGCATAATCAGGCTTGCAGGGTCAAGATAGTAGATGAAGTTCGCGTTCATATTGATGACAGACCAGCCTATGCAGAGCAAAATTAATAGTACGAGCGATAATAAATACATAAAATACCTCCTCTCACCGCTAACATGTAATTGATTCCTGACACTGTAAGTTTAGCGCATTTTCAAGCGTTTTGGAATGCTACTATAGCAGTAAAAGCGGTAGTATATTGCTATTTTTCGACCCATTTTTCAATATAGGAAGATAATGTGTCGAATTTGTCGTCATAGATTAGGTTCAAGAGACTGTCCAGTTTGCGCAGTGCCTGTGTGATGATGTGCGGCTCGCACAGAGTCTGCTCGATTGCCACCGCAAGTTCGTTGAGGTCGAGCACTTTGAGATAGCCGTCGGGGTAGATGACCACATCGGCGAGGAGGTCAGTGACAATCAGCGTATTCTCGGCTTCGCAGTAGGAATAGTCCACAATATCACAGTACCAGTACAAGAGAGAGTTGTCCTCGCGGTAAAATTTGCTCACTTTGTAGCCAAGCTTTAAGAAATAGCATGAGTAGCCATGATGAAAGTCGCGGCGCGGCTTCAAGGTGTTCCATTTGGTGACAATGATGTCATCTGTTTTTTCCAAGATGATATCATCTTTTAATAAAATGCATTCGTCTGGTATCATGCGTTTGCGATAGATTTTTAAGTACTCCATGACGTGTATTCCTCCATAAAAATTTAGGTTTTTTATATATAGTGTACCTCTTTTCGAAGGCGGCTTCAATCAAAATCAGAAATATCCGTTGCACTTTGCGTATTTTTAACGTATAATCATAACAGAAAAATTGAATAAAATGATAAGAATATTTAAGGAGGCGATAGCATGAGGCAGTTTTTTGGAATGAGCCAGAGCGGCGACCTGACAGAAGCAGTCAGCGGACTAGACAATCCTCAGTTTATTATGCTGATGTCAAACGGCGCCCAGTTCGAGACGCATGTCAAGGCGTTGGAAAAACTTTATCCCGGTGTTCCAAGTATCGGATGTATTGGAATGAGTTATGATGTCAGCGTGGTAGAAGAGGGGGTTGGCGTCGTCGCGTTTCTCGATGGCGTGGAAGCGGCGGCAAATGTATTGCAGCAGGTCTCATCTATGCCGGTAAAATATATTCAGCGTCTTGAAAATGATGTGCTAAAGATTAATGGCTCATCGGAGGACACCGTGTGCATTGACTTCTGTGCTGGCAATGATGCGTGTGTGCTCACGACAATCAACACCGTGCTCAAGCACCGGGGGATTTCACTCGTCGGCGGCACTGGCGATGCGGGAAAAGTCTCTGCAAACGGCAGGATTTATGAGGACGCAGTCGCGTATGCGCTCGTTCGGAATCTGGGAGGGCGCGTAAAGACCTACAAGGAAAATATTTACCGCAAGTACGGCAATTACCGTTTTATCGCCGCAGACACGGACAAGGAAAAGTATGTGCTCGGGACCTTGAACGGAAAGTCAGCAAAGCAGGTGTACAAGAGCATTCTGCATGTGACGGACGAGCAGATTCTGACCCAGACTTTTCAGAATCCTTTTGGAAAAATCAATGGAAGTGAAACCTGCATTATTTCGATTAAAGAGGTTCAGGGAGATGCGCTTGCGTGCTTTCGTCAGGTAAATGATTCGGACGTGCTGATTTTGCTGCAGCTGGCGGACTATGAGGCGGTCACACAGCAGACAATTCAGAAAATCTGCCGTGATTTTCCGAACCGCTCCGCGGTATTCTCGGTCAACTGCCTGTTTCGCTACAAGCTGTTTTGTGAGCGCGGTTATATGGATACATATTTGCAGAATATGTCTGAGCTTGGCAGTCATGCGGGACTGGTGGGATACGGCGAGCATTATAACAACCAGTTTGTCAACCAGTCGATGACATGTGTGGTATTTGAGTAGAGAGGGAGGACGACAGATGATATTTTCAAAAATACCTTGGAGAAATAAAAGCTCAGAACAAACAGGAACAAACAGTCTTTATCCAGTACTGCACGTCATGAGCAGCCTAAAAGAATACCACAGGGATTTGGTCGGCAAGGAGGTAGATTCGCTGTGGGAACTGGGAATGGTCGGCAGCTCCTTCAAGGGCGTGATTCAGAAGGCAGACCATTTTCATGATCAGTTGGAGAACTTTGAGCAGACCTTTGCGGAGATTAACGGCGCGGCGGGACAGTTTGACCAAGTGCGCGGCGCGATTAATATCGCCGTGACAGAGGCACAGAGCAAGGTGGAGGAATTGAAACACACTTCTGTGGAGGTCGAGAAGTCCTACAGTGATATGGAGCAGACCTTCGAGCAGCTACAAGCCTCCGTCGAGGGAATCCAGCGCTGCATGAAAAAGATTATCTCCATCGCAGAACAGACAAACATACTTGCGATTAATGCGTCGATAGAGGCGGCAAGAGCAGGCGAGTCGGGCAGGGGCTTTGCCGTCGTTGCCGCAAATGTCAAGGAGCTGGCAGACGAGATCAAACAGCTTGCGGAGGAGGTCGATACGGGGATTAACGAGGTGGAGCGCGGCACTGGCGAGCTGAACAATTCGATCTCCGCGTCACAGCAGGCGCTTGACCAGAACATCAATACGGTCAACAGCACCTACGAATCTTTTAGCAAGATCACACAGACCGCAGATAACACGGTGGAGGTGCAGGCGGAGATCTCCAATGTGATTGACGGCGGGCAGCAGGAGCTGCAAAATATCGGACTGTTTTTCGATGAGATCAAACAGCAGTATCAGGACGTTGTGAAGCACATCGAGCGCGCGAACCATCTCGGCACGACCAAGAGCGCGATGTTTGAGGACATCGACCATATGCTCTCGCAGATTCCGCTCATCATTGAGGATATCAGTTAAAATGAACAGAGACGGGATTTGTGAAAGAGGTTGAATTATCCATCACTTTGAGCTATAATTTTGTCATAGATATGAAGTAATTTTCGCATTACATGATAACAATTAAAATCAGGAGGAGAGTTATGACAGTTCAGGAGTTTTACGAGGAAGTTGGCGGCGACTACAATGACATTATGTCCCGTCTCAGGACAGAGGAGAGAATCAAAAAGTTTGCGGGGATGTTCACGAGGGATGAGAGCTACAACACGCTCATACGCTGTGTCAACGAGGGAGATGCCGACGAGGCGTTCCGCGCAGCGCATACGATGAAGGGTATGTGTCAGAATATGGCATTTACGCGTCTCTACCAGTCCAGCCATGCGATCACAGAAATACTTCGCGGCAAGGATATGGACGGTGCGAAGCAGATGCTTGACACAGTGACAGAGGATTATAATATTGTGATGGCAGGCATTGAAAAGCTGCTGGCGTAAGAACCGATGTGAAGGGAAGGAAATGTGTGTCTATGGAGACAATAGAAAAAGATACGATCTTGATTGCGGATGATGCAGAGCTAAACCGTGAGATGATTAAGTTTATATTTGAGGAGCAGTTCAATATCATTGAAGCCGCAGACGGCGTGCAGGCGATCAATCGGCTCGTCGAGCACAGCGACAGACTCTGTCTGCTGTTTCTGGATTTGCTGATGCCCAAAAAATCAGGGCTTGATGTGCTGCGTTTTATGAACGAGGAAGATTATATCAACTACATTCCTGTGATCATGATCACAGGTGAGGCGACAGACGAGACGGACGAAAAAGCGTATGAGTACGGTGCGTCCGATATTATCTACAAGCCGTTTGCCCCCAATGTCGTCATGCGGCGGGCAAAAAACCTGATGGAACTTTTTGAGCACCGGATCTATGTAGAGCGCAAACTTGAGAAGCGCACCAGACAGCTTCGGGAGAGCCGCGAGAAATTAGAGCGGAATAATGAATTTCTGGTAAATGCGCTGAGTTCTGTCGTGGAGTTCAGGAGTCTTGAGTCAGGAGAACATATACAGCGCGTAAAGTATTTTACCGGAATTTTCCTAAAATACATCATGAAATATTATCCAAAGTACGGTATCGAGAAGGAGCAGGCAGATCTGATCATCAACGCGTCGGCGCTGCATGACATTGGCAAGATTGCGATACCGGACAGTATCCTCCTAAAGCCCGGCAGGCTCACAAAGGATGAGTTTGAGGAGATGAAGAAGCATACATTATATGGCTGTGAGCTTCTTGAAAAGTTCAAGCAGGAGGACAATGAATTTTATAATTACTGTTATGACATCTGCCGCTCGCATCATGAGCGGTATGACGGAAATGGTTATCCCGACAGCCTCAAGGGCGATGAGATCCCCATCTGGGCGCAGATCGTGTCCATCGTCGATGTCTATGATGCGCTGGTGAGCAAGCGTGTATACAAGGACCCTTATGTGGTGGACGAGGCGGCTCGCATGATTATGGAAGGAGAGTGCGGAATCTTCTCGCCGGAGATGCTCGACTGCTTCTCTCTTGCAAAGCATGAGCTGTTTGATGTGACAGAGGGTGCGCTCTCATTTGCGGATTCAGTGGTCAAATAAACAGTCAGTCAAAAGAGGACAGAATAGAATATGTCCTCTTTTTATGCACACGGACGCGGAGAAGAAACAAGCAGCATAAGCTGCCCGCTTGATTTTCAATGCATGTTAAAAAATCTACAAAAGTTTGACATTTGCTAGACAATTTTACCAAGTTTTTGTATAATGAACTCTAGGACGTGAAAACGGAAGCGATTGCAGGCATATGGAGGCACACAAATGGGAAAAAATAAGAAATATAAAAGGTCTGTGTATCAGTCGTTGGCTGTGATTACCCAGTTTGGCATCAATATGCTGGTTCCGATTTTTATGTGCTCTTTTGCGGGATTGTTTCTTGACAGGAAGCTAGGCACCGCATTTTGGTTTGTTTTATTGTTCTTTGTAGGAGCCTTAGCGGGTTTTCGGAATATTTATATTCTGGCAAGGAAGATTTACGAGGGAGATCGAGAGGATGATAAACAGAATTAAGAAGATCAACACGGCGCTGCCGAGATTGCTATTTGGAATCCTTCTGGTGGGCATTTTGTGTCAGGCAGTCGGTATCTTTCTCGTGGAGGATAAGGCAGACTACAGTGTAGGACTCTGGATTGGAGTGCTTACAGCAATATTTATGGCCTTTCATATGGCGGTTACGCTAAACTCTGCCGTTGAAAGAGATGTAAAGGGGGCGCAGGCAGTAGTAACGAAACAAAGTATCATCAGATATCTGGTGGTGGTGGTGATCCTTGGGATGCTGATGCTGACCAGAATCGGCAATCCGCTGGCTGCTTTTGCAGGAGTCATGGGGGTGAAGGTATCGGCATATCTACAGCCGTTGTTCGCTAGGCTGTCTCACAAGGAGATGCAGGGGAATACCTCGCAGATCAAAGAATGCAACTATGAGGGTGACGAATAGCTGCAAAGCAATATGTAAAACTGAATAAAGAAATAAAATAAGGAGGTGAGTGTATGGGAGCAGGAATCCTGTTATCCGGCGCTGATGACATTGACTTTATGATACATGGCGTGTTCCAGTATGAGCTCTTTGGCCAGAAGCTGTGGATAACAACCACGCACGTATGTCTTTTTATCGTCATGGCGGTCATCATTATATTCTGTCTGTGTGCGAACAGGGCGGTCAAGCGTGCGACGGAAGTCCCGGGAGCTTTCCAAAACGTTGTGGAGCTGGTAGTAGAGATGCTCGACAACATGATCAAGGGTGTTATGGGGAAAAATGCGACAGCCTTTGCCAACTATATCGGCACACTGTTCATTTTTATCCTGATCAGTAACATCTCCGGCCTGATGGGTCTGAGAGCACCCACAGCCGACTACGGTGTGACCTTTGCACTGGGTCTGATCACATTTACGCTGATTACTTTTAACAAATTTAAGTATCAGAAGGTATCGGGCGTCATCAAGGGATTGTGTGACCCGTGGCCGATCTGGGCGCCGATTAACGTAATTGGCGATGTCGCAGTTCCTATTTCCCTGTCACTGCGTTTGTTTGCAAACGTTTTGTCAGGTACTGTAATGATGGCATTGCTCTATGGTCTGCTCGGCTTTATCGCGACGGGCTGGCCGGCTGCACTTCATGTGTACTTCGATCTGTTCTCTGGAGCAATCCAGACCTATGTATTCTGTATGTTGACAATGACATACATCAACAATGCGATCGAAGGGTAAACAAACCGAAAAGAATTTCGGTAATCATTGTATATCATTAAATATTTCACAGGAGGAATTAACTATGGAATTTAATTCAAACTTTATCTTAGGTTGTTCAGCAATTGGTGCAGGTCTTGCGGTTATCGCAGGTATCGGACCCGGTGTAGGTCAGGGTATCGCTGCTGGTCATGCAGCAGCAGCAGTAGGTAGAAATCCGGGCGCAAAATCTGACGTTACTTCTACGATGCTTCTTGGACAGGCGGTTGCCGAGACAACAGGTCTCTATGGTCTGCTTGTAGCCATGCTGTTACTGTTCGTAAAACCTTTATTGCCACAATAAAAATGATAAAAAATTCAAGTAAATAGAATGAAGGAGGTACAAGGCATGATACTTGCTACCGAGACAGAGGGATTGAGCCGGTTATTTGACTTAGACTTCCAGCTTCTGGCAGATACAGTTCTCATGATCATCGCAATGTTCGTCCTGTTCCTTGTGGCGTCACACTTCTTATTCAATCCGGTAAGAAAGCTGCTCAATGACAGGAAGGAGAAGATCAAGGGAGAGCTTGATCAGGCCGCATCAGATCAGAAATCTGCGGCCCAGACACGTGCCCTCTACGAAGAGAAGCTGAGTCAGGCAGGCAAAGAGGCGGAGGCAATTCTGGCGGATGCGCGCAAGAGAGGCATGGAGAATGAGGCAAAGATTGTCGCTGAGGCGAAGCAGGAGGCTGCCAGAATCTTAGAGACAGCCAGAAAAGAGGCAGAGCTTGAGAAACAGAAGCTTGCCGATGAAGTGAAGCGCGAGATGATCGCAGTCGCTTCCGTGATGGCAGCGCAGATCGTACAGGCCAATATCGACACAAATGCCCAGCATGAACTCATTGATAAGACATTGAAAGAAATAGGTGATAGCACATGGCTAAGCTAGTTTCCAAAACGTATGCGCAGGCGTTGTTTGAACTTGCCGTCGAGGAGGGAAAGACCACAGACTTTTTGGAGGAAGCTGTGGCACTGCTTGAAGTACTCCGCTCCAATGCGGAGTTTGGACAGTTCATGAACCATCCTAAGATTCAGAAAGAGGATAAGCTTGAGGTGGTGAAGAACGTGTTTCGGGAGAAGCTCAGCAGGGAGATGCTGGGATTTCTGGTGACGATCGTCGAGAAGGACCGTTATTCAGAGATCGAGGCAATTCTTGGCGAAGTGATCTCCTCCATCAAGGAGTACAACAATATCGGAACGGCTTATGTCACAACGGCTATAGCAATAAATGAGCAGGAAAAGCAGGATATTGAGAGCCGGCTGCTCGCTACCACCCGCTACAAGACGATCGAGTGCATCTATGATGTGGACAAGAGTCTGATCGGCGGCATGGTCATCAAGATGGGTGACAGGGTTGTGGACAGCAGTATTCGGACAAAATTGGATAAACTTCAACGCGAGCTGCTCGCCATCCAATTATAATGGAACCGCTATGTTTCCAAAAATAAAATAGAAAGGTGCAGATCCATATGAATTTAAGACCAGAAGAGATAAGTTCTGTGATTAAGGATCAGATCAAGAGATATGCCTCTGATTTGGAAGTATCAGAAGTTGGTACAGTTATTCAGGTGGCAGATGGTATCGCACGTGTACATGGACTAGAGAAGGCAATGCAGGGTGAGCTTTTGGAGTTCCCCGGCGAGGTTTACGGCATGGTCATGAATCTCGAGGAGGACAACGTAGGTGCCGTGCTGCTTGGCAGTTCTAAGAACATTAATGAAGGTGATACTGTAAAGACGACAAACCGCGTGGTGGAGGTTCCTGTTGGGGACGCTATGCTCGGGCGTGTTGTCAATGCGCTTGGTCAGCCGATTGACGGCAAAGGTCCTATCGCGACAACCAAATATCGTCAGATTGAGAGAGTGGCGTCTGGTGTTATCACCAGAAAGTCCGTTGATACACCAATGCAGACGGGTATCAAGGCGATTGACGCCATGGTTCCAATTGGTAGAGGACAGCGAGAGCTGATTATCGGTGACAGACAGACAGGTAAGACTGCGATTGCCATTGATACGATCATCAACCAGAAGGGACAGAACATGAAATGTATCTATGTTGCAATCGGTCAGAAGGCTTCTACCGTTGCAAGCATAGTAAAGACGCTGGAGGAGTTTGGCGCCATGTCTTACACGACAATCGTAGCTGCTACGGCAAGTGAGCTTGCACCGTTGCAGTATATTGCACCCTATTCAGGCTGTGCGATTGGCGAGGAGTGGATGGAGAACGGCGAGGACGTACTCATTATCTATGATGATCTGAGTAAGCACGCGGTGGCATACCGTACACTCTCCCTGCTTCTGAAACGTCCGCCCGGACGTGAGGCATTCCCGGGAGACGTATTCTATCTGCACTCACGACTTCTTGAGCGTGCGTGCCGTATGAGTGATGAGTATGGCGGAGGCTCGATCACAGCGCTTCCGATCATCGAGACACAGGCGGGCGATGTTTCCGCATATATTCCGACAAACGTAATCTCGATCACAGACGGTCAGATTTACCTAGAGACAGAGATGTTTAACTCCGGTTTCAGACCAGCCGTCAACGCAGGTCTGTCCGTTTCGCGAGTAGGTGGTTCCGCTCAGATCAAGGCGATGAAAAAGATTGCAGGACCGATCCGTACAGAGCTTGCTCAGTACAGAGAGCTTGCATCGTTTGCACAGTTTGGTTCTGATCTTGATGCTGACACCAAGGAGAGACTCGATCAGGGTGCTCGAATTAAGGAAATCTTAAAGCAGCCGCAGTACAAGCCGATGGCTGTCGAGTATCAGGTTATCATTCTGTTTGTGGCTACGAGGAAATATCTGCTCGATGTGCCTGTAGCGGACATCACCAGATTTGAGGCAGAGCTCTTTGAGTTCCTCGACACGAAGTATCCGCAGGTGCCAAAGGCGATCAAGGAAACGCAGGTCATTTCAGATGAGACTGAAAAGACGCTTGTAGCAGCGATTGAAGAGTTCAAGGGACGCTTCAAATAAAGAAGGGGGGACTGAATATTTATGGCCTCAATGAGAGACATAAAGAGACGTAAGGGCTCCGTACAGAGTACGCAGCAGATTACAAAGGCCATGAAGCTTGTTTCCACCGTTAAACTGCAAAGGGCGAAGGGACGTGCAGAGAAATCCAAGACTTATTTTAACTGCATGTATGAGACGGTGGTTTCTATGCTTTCCAAAGCAGGAGATATCAATCACCCGTTCCTGAAGGCAAACAATTCTCCGAAGAAGGCTGTGATCGTGATCACGGGAAACAGGGGACTTGCAGGCGGATACAATTCCAACATCATCAAGCTGGTGCGGGACAATGACTGGAATAAGGATGATCTGATCATCTATCCGATTGGCACAAAGGGCAGAGATACCTTCACGCGGCTTGGCTATGAGATGGGCGAGGATTATTCCTCTGCGATTGATGAGCCGCTCTACGCAGATGCGATGCAGATCAGCAAACAGGTGTTGGAGGACTTTGCGACTGGCAGGGTAGGCGAGATCTATATAGTATATACCGGATTCAAAAATACGGTGACGCATATCCCGACCCGATTAAAGCTTCTCCCCATCAAGATTGAGGATGAGCGCAGCGACGATGACAAGGCAGTGCTTGACTTTGAGCCTGAGACAGAGGAAGCGATTGATCTGATTATTCCCAAATATATCACAAGCCTGATATATGGGGCGATGATTGAGGCTGTGGCAAGTGAGAACGGTGCCAGAATGCAGGCGATGGACAACGCGACCAACAATGCGGATGAGATTATCTCTAGTCTGTCACTGCTCTACAACAGGGCACGTCAGAGCGCGATCACGCAGGAGCTGACTGAGATTATCGCGGGTGCGCAGGCAATATCATAACATACCGCGAAAAATTAATAGATAGAGAGGAAACAAAGAGATGGCAGATAAGATAATTGGTAAAGTTACCCAGATTATCGGTGCGGTTCTTGATGTGAAGTTCAGCGAAGGACAGCTTCCAGAGCTGAACGACGCCGTTAAGATTACAAGAAGTGACGGCACAGAGCTGACGATCGAGGTTGCACAGCATCTGGGTGACGATACAGTGAGATGTATCGCCATGGGACCTACGGACGGACTTGTGAGAGGAATGGACGCTGTTTCGACAGGCGCGCCGATCACGGTTCCCGTTGGTGAGAGTACACTTGGACGTATGTTCAATGTACTTGGCGAACCGATAGATAACAAACCTATGCCAAAGGCACAGGGATTTGAGCCGATTCACAGACCTGCGCCTTCATTTGAGGAACAGGCGACATCGACAGAAATGCTCGAGACAGGCATCAAGGTCGTTGACCTGCTCTGCCCGTATCAGAGAGGTGGCAAGATCGGTCTGTTCGGCGGTGCCGGTGTTGGTAAGACGGTGTTGATTCAGGAGCTTATCACCAATATCGCGAATGAGCATGATGGCTATTCGGTATTTACAGGTGTAGGTGAGCGCACCAGAGAGGGAAACGATCTTTACAATGAAATGACGGAGTCTGGCGTTATCAGCAAGACCGCCATGGTATTTGGACAGATGAACGAGCCGCCCGGAGCTAGAATGAGAGTGGGACTTACAGGTCTTACGATGGCGGAGTATTTCCGTGACAAAGGCGGAAAGGACGTGCTTCTATTCATCGACAATATTTTCCGATTTACACAGGCTGGTTCAGAGGTTTCCGCGCTGCTTGGACGTGTGCCGTCCGCCGTGGGATACCAGCCGACCTTGCAGACAGAGATGGGTGCTTTGCAGGAGCGTATCACTTCTACCAAAAACGGTTCCATCACTTCCGTACAGGCTGTTTACGTGCCTGCGGACGACTTGACAGACCCCGCGCCTGCTACAACATTTGCCCATCTGGATGCTACGACCGTTCTCTCACGTTCCATCGTGGAGCTCGGAATCTATCCGGCGGTAGACCCGCTGGAGTCCACATCGAGAATCCTTGACCCTCGTATCGTAGGTCAGGAGCATTATGAGGTGGCACGCGGTGTGCAGCAGGTTCTCCAGAAATATAAGGAGTTGCAGGATATCATCGCAATTCTCGGTATGGATGAGTTGTCTGAGGAGGACAAGATCACTGTAAACCGTGCGAGAAAGATTCAGCGATTCCTGTCACAGCCGTTCCATGTAGCGGAGCAGTTTACAGGTATGCCGGGCAAGTATGTACCGATCACAGAGACGATCAGAGGCTTTAAGGAGATCATGGAAGGAAAGCATGATGACATTCCAGAGGGACATTTCTTAAATGCCGGAACAATTGATGACGTAGTGGCAAGAGCGAGGTAGGAGGTGCTGCTATGGCAGAGAAGTTCAAGCTTACAATTGTGACGCCGGACCGCGAATTTTTCAATGAAGAGGCGGATATGGTGGAGTTCAATACAACAGAGGGCGAGATTGGCGTCTATGCTGGTCACGCGCCGCTCACTGTTATCGTAAAGCCCGGTGTCCTTGCGATCACACAGGGCGATACCGTGAGAAACGCAGCGCTTCATGCCGGATTTGTTCAGATATTGCCAGAGGAGATAACAATCCTTGCGGAGATTATTGAGTGGCCCGGCGAGATTGACGAGACACGCGCCAACGCTGCTAAGCAGCGGGCGGAGGGTAGACTCGCAGAGCGCGGTGGCAGCATCGACGTCGCAAGAGCGGAGGCGGCACTGATGCGTTCGCTCACGCGTATTGATGCGGCGAAGCTGAAATAAAAAATTGAGACGAATATAGATTGAACAGTCAAAACGCGGTCATATGACCGCGTTTTGACGTTTAGGAATATTTACTTGATTTATCCTATAATATCCGCACTAGAAATTGTGCCATCAATCTTCGCGTAAATGACAATCGCATGATCTGTAAACATCTCGTCGGCATCATAGTACACAGTTATGCTGCCCTCTTCGTAAACCTCAATGCTCGCAATAGACAGCCTGCGCAGGAACTCGTCTCTCTGAATGGGCATTTCCACGTCAAAGTCATCGTCGCTGTATTCATACCAGTCATTCGCAAGTTCTAATAGTTCATCGGCAGAAAACTGGCGGAACTTATCATCCCACACCTCCCTGTCTTGGTAGAGTGTCTGAAAATGTGCATACGCCTTCTCGGCGGTTTCGCCGTTCTCCTCGTCGGTTATCAGGTAGACATTGCATTTGGTGCCTCGCCAGTCCGCCGTGCCCACAAACCATGAATACTCGCGTTCGAGCAGGAAAGTGCCAAGTGTGCTGTCCTCGATCGTCACCGGTGTTGACACATGCTCTTTGATTGGATTAAGCTGCGGGTCAGAGACATTTTCTTCAAGAATGTCAAGAAGCAGATAGTATTCTTTTAATTTTTTGTGTTTTCTTACACGGATGCGGTATATCTGGAACTGCTCAAAGTCAAATCCCCAGCCTTTCCAAGGAGCACCGGGTATCATCCATTGCAGAATGCCTCTTTCTTGAGAGAGTTCTCCCGTCTCTAAATTGACAGAGGCAACAAAGTCTAGGGAAGGGACGATCATGTCATGTTCTTTATGGCCGCTGCTGACGCGCTGATTGGTCAGAACCAGCAGTTCTGTTATTGTGGTGTCATATTTACTTTCGAATTTTTTTACAATATTCATCGAGCTTGTCCTCCTCAGGATGAAAGCGTATACGTTTAGTCATATTCCGCGCAGATATATTTGAAATCCGCAGTCTTGTCCAGCGCTGGCAATGCGTGCGCTTCGATGTGCTTGGACATGAGCTCTACCGCGTACTGGAAATTGGCGGAACGACAATCTCCGGCGCAGCGCACCATGATGCCCAGTCTCACATTATCGCCCGTAATGTTCTCAGAGGGGTAGTCGCCGGCATTGTCCAGCACATCGCTGTCGCCGGGATATTCTTGTCTGATCGCTTCCATTTGTGCCGGGGTGCCAAGCTTTGCATGGTAATCCATACAGTCTCCGTCATAATACTCGATGAAAAGCCTTGACACAGTTTCGGTGCATTGTTTGAGCTGTTCAATGATGGCATCGGCATTCTGGAGCGCGAATTTCCGGATTTCCTGTCTGGCGTGGTCCGCATTTTCATAGTAGATGTACAAAAGTGTTTCGTGACCGTCTAATGTGGCAGTGAGGTTCTGGAGTGTCCCGTCCTTGTCGTAGACAGCGCGCAGTGTCTGGAACAGATCTTCCTCGGGAACGCTGTACAGCGTCATCGCACATTGCTCCTCCTCTAGGGGAACGCTATAGTCGAGTATTTGATACTGCGTGTCATAGTCAAAAGAGATGGCATCGTCCGCGTCTGTATCCATGTATTCTGCAAATTCGCTGACGCCGTAGACGCCTTCTTTGTAGCGGAGTGGTATGTTGGGTAATTCTTGCATTTGTGTATCCTTCCTTTCTGGTGTATTGGTTATGAATGGTATTATTTTAACATAATGTACAGGGTTGCATCAAGAGCTTTATCTTCTTTTTGCAAATGGTTAAAGCAGTTGGACAATAAGTTAAAAAATGTAATGATGACAATACAGTATGAAAAAGTATTTCTCAAAAATATTTGGATAAAATGATGATATTATTTAAAATAAAAAATAATTTTTTGTGGATTTTAAATAATATATTTGTAAAAAAATGGCCAATATAACGAAATAGATGGAATCTACAAAAATGTATTGCAAAAAATACAAAAACCATTATAATTTAGATATAATTGAAATATTTTATTATTTACAAAAACAAAAAAGAAAATTTCAGTTACAAGTTTGAGATTGTAAAAAAGGAGGCAGAACAATGGATACACAGTTAAAATATAATGAGCCTTGGATTTTGCAGAGAGCAGATCCTTTCATTTGCAGGCAGGATAATGGGAAATACTATTTCACAGCGTCTGTTCCGGCATATGACAGGATTATACTGCGCTGTGCGGACACGCTGGCGGGGATAGCGGACGCTGAGGAAGTGACCATTTGGCACAAGCATGAATCGGGACCGATGAGCGAGAATATCTGGGCGCCGGAGCTTCACAAGCTCGATGGAAAATGGTATGTTTACTATGCCGGCGGGGAGAAGGAGGACATGTGGAATATCCGCCCGTATGTGCTCGAATGTGCGGACGAAGACCCTATGACAGGCACATGGAGAGAGCTTGGCATGATGCAGTGCGCAGATGAGGACGAGTTCTCCTTCCGTGCATTTTCACTGGACGCGACCGTGTTCGAAGATCATGGAAAGCGCTATTATGTGTGGGCGGAGAAAGTCGGCGTCGGCAGGCAGATTTCTAATCTCTATATCGCGGAGATGGAAACGCCCAATAAATTAAAGACGGTTCAGGTGCTTTTGACAACGCCGGATTATGACTGGGAGCGGGTCGGCTTCTGGGTAAATGAGGGACCGGCTGTCATCAAGCGGGACGGAAAAATTTTCCTCACCTACTCTGCAAGCGAGACTGGGGCGCCGTACTGTATGGGAATGCTCACAGCGGACAGCGGCACAGACCTGCTCGACCCGTTATCATGGAAGAAGGAGCGCTATCCGGTGCTGGCTTCCGACGCTTCGATCGAGGTGTACGGCCCGGGGCACAATTCCTTTACCGTGGACGAGGAGGGAAATGATATTCTCGTGTACCACGCCCGCAAGGAGAGCGTGATCGAGGGGGATCCGCTCTACAATCCAAACCGCCATACCATGCTGATGAAGGTTCGGTGGGAAAACGGCAGACCGGTTTTTGACTATAAAAATTAAATATTTACTAAAAAAATTAGGAGGCACATAGTATAATGGCGAAGCTTTATATCAATGAGAAAAATCAAAAGGGACATATCAATGCAGAAATTTACGGCAATTTCTCCGAGCATCTGGGCAGGTGCATCTATGAGGGACTCTATGTAGGAGAAAATTCTGACATACCAAACACCAACGGTATGCGAAACGATGTCGTGGCGGCGCTTCGCGAGATGAAGCTTCCTGTTCTGCGCTGGCCGGGCGGCTGCTTTGCGGACGAGTATCACTGGATGGAGGGCATCGGGCCCAAGGAATCCAGAAAGAAAATGATCAATACAAACTGGGGCGGCGTGATTGAGGACAACAGCTTTGGCACTCACGAGTTTTTTGAGCTGTGCGAGCAGATTGGCTGCAAGACCTACATCAACGGCAATGTCGGAAGCGGGACCGTGCAGGAAATGTCGGAGTGGGTGGAGTACATGACCTTCGACGGTGTCTCCCCGATGGCAGAGCTTCGCAAAAAGAACGGCCATGAGAAGCCGTGGAAAGTCGATTACTTTGGTGTGGGCAATGAGAACTGGGGCTGCGGCGGCAATATGACACCAGAATATTACGCCAATCTTTATCGCAGATATCAGACTTTTGTGCGGAATTACAAAAAGGACGAGCACATCTTTAAAATCTGCGGCGGTCCCAATGTAGATGACACGTTCTGGACAGAGAAGGTGCTCAAAACCTGCTATGAGAATGCGCCGGAAGGCTCGCATGGTTTTATGGACGGTTTGTCAATGCACTATTATGTTCATCCTGAAGGATGGGAGACAAAGGGCAGCGCCACAGAGTTTGATGAGAAAACATGGTATAAGACACTGTGGAAGGCACTCTATATAGAAGATTTGATCAAGATGCATACTGCAATTATGGACCAGTATGACCCCGAGAAACAAATCGGTCTGATTTGTGACGAGTGGGGGACATGGTTCACCTGCGAGCCGGGCACCAATCCGGGATTTTTATACCAGCAGAACACGATGCGCGACGCATTGGTAGCAGGTCTGTCTCTCAACGTGTTCAACAAGCACTGTGACCGCGTGAAGATGGCAAACATCGCGCAGCTCATCAATGTATTGCAGGCAGTGATACTCACAGACGGGCCAAGAATGCTGCGCACACCGACATACCATGTATTTCATATGTACAAGTACCATCAGGACGCAGAGCTTCTGGAGAGCTATCTGGACGGCACGAAGAAAATCGGCGAGGAGGACGGCTTCATGGTTCCGAACTTGCAGGAGTCCGTTTCAATGGACAAGGAGGGGATCGTGACCGTCACGCTCAACAATCTTTCCACCACGGACAGCGAGGAGATGGAGATTGTCTTTGCGGAGCGCCAGCCAAGCAGTGTGACCGCCGCCATTCTCACGAATAAAATGGACGCGTACAATACCTTTGACAACCCTGATACGGTGAAGGAGGCTGTGTTTGAGGACTTTACGGTAACTGACAGAGGTGTCACTTTTACAATGCCCGCGTGCAGCGTGGTACAGTTTCGGATTCAATAAAGCAATCGTCTCCCGGAATTTTCTTTGTGCCGGGAGACGATTTTAAAGTTATGGAGGATATCGTCTTGGGAGAACAGAATGAAAAAAAGCACTGTCTAAAGTGCCTCCTGCGCGAGATGGACAAAGAAGCCTACATGGAGAATCTATACGACTATATCCAGAGATTAGATGAGGATCTCAAAGCAGATCAGGCGCTCTATGAGGAGCGTCTGTCTGTCTGTAAGACGTGTGATTATCTCGAGTCTGGCATGTGCAGGGCATGTGGCTGCTTTGTCGAGCTGCGTGCGGTGATAAAAAACAACGTTTGTTCTTATAAAAAGTGGTAATAAAAAGTGGTAAAAAATGCTTTCCTTGCATATCTGCCATATTTAGTGTAGACTGTAGATACAGTTATTAGTCATAAAAACAAACAGTTGCGGAATGTATTATAGTATAGAGCATTGCAGACCGGACATGGAGGAACATCATGCAGACAAAACGAATCAGGACGTTACATAAAATTATCACGGCGCTCATTATAGTGACAATGATCTCCCTGACATTTGCGGGGGCGATGGGGGCGCTGTATGTGCGGGAAGCCAGCGAGGTCAGCCGCCTGCGGGGAGAGAAGGAGCAGCTTGGCGCAGATCAGGCGCTGCCGGTGCTGTCCGTCGAGGTGGACAATAAGACCGCGCAGAAGCAAGAGCCGGGAATGCCGGGGCAGGACGCCTCTGCGGTGACGGAGGCAGCCACAGCCGGGGAGGACAGTCTGACAGATGCGGACGCTGCGACGATCGCCGAGCTGATGCAGTCCAAGGAGGCTGAGGTAGAGCAGGCGATGAAGGACAGAATGAAAGATCTCGTGACAGGGGAGGACGGAAGCCCGCTCAAGATGCTCCGGTCTTTTTTCCCGGAAAATTTAATATATTCTTTTGAAAATGAATATGTGTTTGCACCCGTGCTTGAGGAGGTCGAGAAGCACAGCCTGCTCGAAGAAAATTTTCAAAAGACCGAGGAAGGTCTGATGCAGTACGTGGAGAACGGCACTGTCACCTCGCACAAGGGCATCGACGTGTCAAAATATCAGGGAACGATCGACTGGGCTGCGGTCAAGGAGGAGGGCATTGAGTATGCTTTTATCCGTCTCGGGCTGCGGGGATATGAGTCTGCAAAGATCGTATTGGACGAATATTATGAAACCAACATGGCAGGGGCGAACAGCGCAGGCGTTGCGGCGGGCGTATATTTTTTCACGCAGGCAGTCACTGTCGAGGAGGCAAAGGAGGAGGCAGACTTTGTGATCGAGCACTTGAAGGGCTATGATGTCTCCTGCCCGGTGGTGTTTGATGTCGAGCGCATTTCAGGCGGCAAAGGGCGCGCAGACCAGCTCACCAAGGAGGAACGCACAGACATCACAATCGCGTTCTGCGAGGCGGTCAAGGCGGCGGGCTACACGCCGATGATTTATGGCAATGTGGTGTGTTTTACACGGCTGCTTGACATGGCGAAACTCAATGACTATGAGAAATGGTATGCATTTTACGACGATTATATGTATATGCCGTACAACGTAAGCTGCTGGCAGTATACTGAAAAGGGACTCGTCGAGGGCATACCCGGCAACGTGGATTTGAACATATCATTTAAGACATGGTAAAAGAAGCACAAAGCAAAAGGAGGGGTCTTATATGAAGAAGGAAATCGAAGCATTGCAGCAAATGGTTGACGAGAGCACAAAAATCGTCTTTTTCGGCGGAGCAGGTGTGTCTACCGAGAGCGGAATCCCTGATTTCAGAAGTGTTGACGGACTCTATAACCAAAATTATGACTATCCGCCCGAGACGATTCTGAGCCACACATTTTATATGAAGAAACCAGAGGAGTTTTTCCGCTTTTACCGCGACAAAATGCTCTGTCTCGACAAAAATCCGCAGCCAAACGCCGCGCACAAGGTACTGGCAAAGCTCGAGGCGCAGGGAAAGCTCACCGCAGTGGTGACACAGAACATCGACGGGCTGCATCAGGCGGCAGGCAGCAAAAAGGTGTTAGAGCTTCACGGCAGCGTGATGCGCAATTACTGTGAAACGTGTCATCAGGCATACGGTGTGGAGGAGATTGTAAACAGCACGGGCGTGCCCCGATGCACATGCGGCGGCAGGATTAAACCCGATGTCGTCTTGTATGAGGAGGGACTCGACCAATACACCTTGCAGGAGGCTGTGCGCGTGATCAGTGAGGCGGATATGCTGATTATCGGCGGCACGTCGCTCGCAGTGTATCCGGCGGCTGGATTGATTGACTACTACCAAGGAAGCCGCCTTGTGTTGATTAACAGGACACCCACGCAGCGCGACACAATGGCAAATCTGGTCATCACAGGCAGTATCGGCGAGGTATTTTCGCAGCTTGACCTGCATGAGCAGTGAGAAAGCAGGCAGTGCAGATGGGATATGAATATGAAGTTGGCGATATCGTCAAACTAAAAAAACCGCATCCCTGCGGCAGTTTTGAGTGGGAAATCCTGCGCGTGGGGGCGGATTTTCGGTTAAAATGTACCGGCTGCGGGCATCAGGTGATGCTTGCGCGGCGTCAGGTGGAAAAAAGCACAAAGGGTTTGCGCAAACCTTGATTCTTATATTTTATAAGAAAAAATTTGTAGAAAATATTGACAAAAACCTTGCAAAATATGATGAAGTATAGTATCATAAACTCTTGTGATATATAAATCCTTGCTTCTTTTCAGAAAAGAGGCCAGAGACCAAAAGGAGGTAACAGAATGAACAAGTATGAATTAGCCGTTGTTGTCAGCGCGAAGCTTGAGGACGATGAGAGAGCAGCTACCATCGAGAAGGTAAAGAATATGATAACAAAACATGGTGGCACAATCACAAACGTAGATGAGTGGGGTAAGAAAAGACTCGCTTATGAAGTGCGTAAGATGAGAGAAGCTTTCTATTATTTCATTCAGTTTGACGGCGAAGCAAATGTTCCGGGCGAGATTGAGTCAAGAATCCGTCTCATGGAAAACGTTGTCAGATATCTGTGCGTTAGACAGGACGAGGAATAGAGTGCGTACCTGTACAGAGCTACAGGGCGCTTAGTGGAGAACTTTTATATATGAATAAAGTGATTTTAATGGGACGTTTAACAAGGGACCCTGAGGTGAGATATTCGACGCAGGGCGATGGTCAGATGGCAATTGCGCGGTATACGCTGGCAGTGGACCGCAGGTTCAACCGCAATGGCGATGAGAATACAGCGGATTTTATTTCTTGTGTTGCATTTGGCAAGACAGGGGAGTTCGCTGAGAGATATCTCCGCAAGGGAACCAAGATCGCTGTGACAGGTCGGATTCAGACCGGCAGTTATACCAATAAAGATGGTGTGAAAGTTTATACCACAGACGTTGTTGTTGAAGAACATGAATTTGTTGAGAGCAAGAACAGCAGTAGTTCCGATGGCGGTTTCGGGAACAGCAATTACGGAAACAGCTTCGGAGGAGGCAGCAGCCAGCCCGCAGCGCCGGTGGCAGCAGGCGATGGCTTCATGAATATTCCTGATGGAATTGACGAGGAACTTCCGTTTAACTAAAACGCTGTTTGCGTGTTTGAAAGAATTGAAAGAATAGGAGGCTTTATCATGGCTTTTAATAAAACTGAAAAAGCTGATTCTCCAATGAAGAGAAGAGGCGGAATCCGTAGAAGAAAGAAAGTATGCGTATTTTGCGGCAAAGACAATGTGATTGATTACAAGGATACAGCAAAGTTGAAGAGATATGTATCTGAGAGAGGCAAGATTCTTCCCAGACGTATCACAGGAAACTGCGCAAAGCACCAGAGAGCGCTGACGGTGGCAATTAAGAGAGCACGCCACGTAGCATTGATGCCATACACGATTGATTAAGGAATTGTAAAACAGGAGAGACCAATGAACTGTCAGTAAGGTTTGTTGGTCTTTTTCATACACAAGTGCAGCGGAAAGGAGAACGCACAATGGCATACGCAACAGTAGTAGAAAATTTTTTAAGATATGTAAAGCTTGACACCCAGTCGTCGGAGGAGACTTCGGACAAGGTGCCTTCGACAGACAAGCAGCGCACGCTGGCGAAACTGCTGCAACAGGAGTTGGCAGCACTGGGCGCGTCGCAGGTGCGCTATGATGAGGCGCACAGTTACGTCTATGCGGTGATACCCTCCAATATAGAGGGACAAAACGAGGTTCCCGCCGTCGGATTTATCGCGCATATGGACACGGCGCCGGCAGTGAGCGGCGCAAATGTCAATCCGAGAATCATTGAAAACTATGATGGAAACGATATTGTCTTGAATCAGGAGCATCAGATCGTGACCCGCGTGTCAGAGTTTCCAATGCTCAAGGACTGCAAGGGAAAACAGTTGATCGTGACAGACGGCAATACGCTGCTTGGCGGGGACGACAAGGCGGGCGTCGCAGAGATTATGGCGATGGCGGCGTATCTGCTTGCGCATCCTGAGATAAAGCACGGGAAGGTTTGTATTGGCTTTACGCCGGACGAAGAGGTTGGAAACGGCGTCGAATATTTTGATATCGAGAATTTTGGCGCGGATTTTGCCTATACGGTGGACGGCGGTATGCTGGGAGATCTAAGCTATGAGTGCTTCCACGCGGCGGGCGCAGTCCTGACCGTCACAGGGAAGAGCGTTCATCCGGGCTATGCCAAAAATATCATGAAAAATGCGGTGAAGCTGGCGTATGAATTTCATGCGGCGCTTCCAGACGAATGCCCTGAGAACACAGAGGGCTATGAGGGCTTTTATCATGTGGACGGCATGAAGGGAACTGTCGAGCAGGCTGTGGCAGAGTATATTATCAGGGACCATGACAAGGCGAAATTCGAGGAGCGCAAAGCCATTTTCCAAAAGACGGCAGAGACCTTGAACCAGAAGTACGGCGCAGGCACGTTTGAGGTAAAAATGACAGATTCTTACTGCAATATGCGCGAGATGATTGAGAAGAAGATGGAGATTGTTGACAATGCTGTTGAGGCGATGAAGCAGGCTGGCGTAGAACCCCGGATTTCAGCGATACGGGGCGGTACGGACGGCGCAAGGCTGTCGTTTGACGGTTTATTGTGCCCGAATATATGTACGGGTTCTGAGGGGCATCATGGCAGAAATGAGTTTGCCTGCGTGGAGGATATGGAGAAGATTGTGGAAATTTTATTGAATATTATCACAATCACAGCAAAGAAATCGCATTTATGACGTGAAGAGACAAAATCTGCTATGGAACTTTTGTTAAATTAATGATATACTATTGATATGCGCAGGCGCATGGAAGGAAGTTGTTTCCGAAACGCATTTGCGGGAGGTATCATACATGAAGCAAAAAGTGAAATTAAAGGGACACCTGAAAGCATACCTTCAGACTACCTTGACATTGGGAATATTGCTGGCGTTCGTGAACGTCGGCATCTATTTCCTGAATACAAAGGCAGGAATTTGTGTATCAGGATTTTTAGTGATTTATCTGCTGGTGATGACTACTCTATTATATAAAAATAAGCCAGTCATTATGAATGAATTTATTAATTTTGCCACACAGTATGGCCAGATCCAGAGAAGGCTGCTGCGGGATTTAGAACTGCCCTATGTGCTGATGGACGACGACGGCAAGATTATTTGGACGAATGCAGCTTTTGAGCAGGTGGTACATAAAGAGAAAGGGTATCAGAAAGCAATCAATACCATTTTTACAGGAATCACAAAGGACAAGCTGGAATTTGAGCAGGAGACACAGCTCGCAGTTTCTTTTGAGGAACATGAGTACATATTTAAGATGAAACGGATCTCCATCAAGGACGTGCTGGATAACAGCGAGGTGATCGAGAGCGCAGGGAATGAGAATTTCCTGATCGCGGGTTATCTCTTTGATGAGACTGATTTGAAACACGCACTGCGCGAGTGCGACGACCAGAGTCTTGCAGTTGGCATGATCTATATTGACAATTATGATGAAGCGCTTGAGAGTGTGGAAGATGTCAGAAGATCGCTGCTCATGGCACTCATCGACAGAAAGATCAATAAGTACATCACGTCAATTGACGGCATCGTCAGAAAGACGGAGAAGGATAAGTATCTGGTGATTATGCGCAAGAGGGCGCTGATGAACCTGAAAGAGTCCCGCTTTGATTTGCTAGAGGACGTAAAGACCGTCAATATCGGTAATGAGATGGCAGTGACCGTGAGCATCGGCGTCGGTGTTGACGCGGCTACATATGCGCAGAATGCCGAGTTTGCGCGCACTGCAATCGACTTGGCACTCGGGCGCGGCGGAGATCAGGCAGTAGTCAAGTCGCCGGATTCAATCGTCTACTATGGCGGCAAGAGCCAGCAGATTGAGAAAAATACACGCGTGAAGGCAAGAGTGAAGGCAAACGCGCTACAGGAAATCATTACAAGCAAGGACAAAGTACTGATCATGGGGCACCGGCTGGCGGACGCAGATGCGTTTGGCGCGGCGGTCGGCGTAAGCTGTATTGCGCGCGCGATTGGCAGAAAACCGCACATTGTCATCAATGATATCACAACCTCTGTAAAACCGCTGGTAGAACTGTTCCGCGACAGAAATATCTATGAGGACGATTTCATCATAGGCAGCACAGAGGCGCTCGAGATTGCGGACAGCAGCACCGTGCTGGTGGTGGTCGATGTCAACAAACCAAGCATCACAGAATGCCCAGATCTGATCAAGAGCTGCAAGACAGTGGTGGTGCTCGATCACCACAGACAGAGCTCAGAGGTCATCGAGAATGCGACACTCTCCTATGTAGAGCCATACGCGTCGAGCACCTGTGAGATGGTGGCGGAGGTACTGCAATATATTGCAGGCACGGTCAAGGTGCGCAGCAACGAGGCGGACTGCATGTATTCGGGCATCATGGTTGACACCAACAATTTTACCGCCAAGACGGGCGTCAGAACCTTTGAGGCGGCAGCGTTTCTAAGACGCTACGGGGCAGATGTGACGAGAGTCCGCAAGATGTTCCGCGATGGTGCGCAGGAGTACAAGGCAAAGGCAGAGACGGTGCGCAACGCAGAGATTTACAGGAATGCATATGCGATGGGCATGTGTCCCTCAGAGGGGCTTGACAGCCCGACAGAGATTGGTGCGCAGGCTGCCAATGAACTGCTTGGCATCAATGGCATCAAGGCGAGCTTTGTCGTGACAGAATACAATGGAAAAATATATATTTCAGCCAGATCAATAGACGAGGTCAATGTACAGATTATCATGGAGCGTCTGGGCGGCGGCGGGCATATGAATATTGCAGGCGCGCAGCTAACAGATACGACGCCCGAGCGGGCGGTGTTTGTCGTGAAGGAAACCTTGAACCAGATGCTAGAAGAGGGTGCCATTTAATTACAGAAAGGACAAAATATCATGAAGGTAATATTGTTGGAGGATGTGAAATCCGTAGGAAAAAAAGGAGATCTGGTAGAGCTCAAAGAGGGCTATGCCAAGAATTTTATCATTCCAAAGAAACTGGGCGTGGAGGCGACAGACGCAAACAGGAATACATTGAAACTGCAAAAGCAGAATGAGGAGAGGCTTGCAAAGGAGCAGCTTGAGGCGGCAAAGGCTCTGGCAGCAGAGTTAGAACAGATGACCGTCAACGTGGAAATCAAAGGCGGTGAGGGCGGCAGAACCTTTGGCTCTGTATCCTCGAAGGAGATTGCCAAGGCAGTCGCAGACCAGTATGGCAAGGAGATTGACAAGAAGAAAATACAGTTAAATGAGGCGATCAAGACGGCTGGAACCCACGAGGTGTCGGTAAAGCTGCACCCCAAGGTGTCGGCATGCCTAAAAGTGCATGTTGCGAGCGTCTAGGAGGTCTGTGCTATGCCGGAAATGGACGAGGCAGTCTTAAAGCGGGTTCTGCCGCACAGCATCGAGGCAGAGCAGTCGGTGATTGGCTCTATGCTGATGGACAAAGAGGCAATTACCATCGCAAGCGAACAGCTTCATGGCGAGGACTTTTATGGAAAACAGTACGGCATTCTCTTTGACGCGATGGTGGAGCTCAACGATGAGGGAAAACCAGTAGACTTGGTGACATTGCAGCAGCGGCTCAAGGAGAAGGGAACACCGCCTGAGATTTACAGCCTTGAGTACATACGAGATGTGATGGCGGCTGTGCCGACCTCCGCAAATATCAAGCACTACGCAAACATTGTGGCGGAGAAGGCAGTGCTTCGAAAACTTATCCGCGTCAATGAGGAAATCGCAAATAGCTGCTATGCGCAGAGCGAACCGCTCGAGTCCATCTTAGAGACTTCTGAGAAAAGTATTTTTGATATCATACAAAAGCGCAACAGCGGCGACTTTGTACCAATCAGGCAAGTAGTCATGAATGCCATGAATCTGATTGAGGAGGCGTCCAAGAACAAGGGGGCAGTGACAGGAATCGCGACAGGGTTTCTGGATTTGGATTATAAGACAGCCGGAATGCAGCCCTCCGATCTGATTTTGGTCGCGGCGCGTCCCTCCATGGGAAAGACGGCGTTTGTGTTAAACATCGCACAGCATGTGGCCTTCCACGACGGCAAGTCCGTTGCGATCTTTTCGCTGGAAATGTCAAAAGAGCAGCTTGTAAACCGTCTGTTATCCCTAGAGTCGAAGGTCAATTCGCAGGCAATCCGTACAGGAAATATGAAGGACGACGAGTGGGAACGCCTGATCGAGAGCGCTGATGTGATTGGAAAATCAGGGCTTTTGATCGACGACACCCCGGGAATCAGCATTGGTGAGCTGCGCTCTAAATGCAGAAAATTCAAGCTCGAATATGATTTGAAAATGATTATCATAGACTACCTGCAATTGATGTCAGGATCGGGCAAAACGGAGTCAAGACAGCAGGAGATTTCGGATATTTCAAGGTCGTTAAAGGCACTTGCGCGAGAACTGCATGTGCCGGTGATAGCGCTTTCGCAGCTTTCGCGTGCTGTCGAGCAGCGTCCAGACCACAGACCGATGCTGTCGGATTTGAGAGAGTCCGGCGCAATCGAGCAAGATGCAGATGTCGTGATGTTTATCTATCGCGACGACTATTACAATAAGGACACAGAACTTAAAAATGTGGCGGAGATCATTATCGCCAAGCAGAGAAACGGTGCGATTGGCACAATCAATCTGGCATGGCTGCCGGATTATACACAGTTTGCCAATCTGGCGAAATAGAAGTATTCATCATTCGATATTTTACAAAAGAGGACATGGAAAGCGCATGCCCTCTTTTTTACTTTATGTACACGGGTATTATCCCTCCCATATAACGAAGAAAGGAGTTTATGAAGTGGTAAAGGAAAAGTATTTGATCAACGAAGCTGCAAAAGAGGTGCATGTGGAATCGCATGTGCTAAGATACTGGGAGGAAGAGCTGGAACTGCCCATCAAGAGAAATGAGCAGGGACACAGAATCTATACACAGGAGGACATTGATCGGTTTATAGATATCAAAAATCTCAAGGACCAAGGCTTACAGCTCAAGGCAGTCAAGACCTTATTAGACCGGGTACAGAGTGACGATGGAGGCGGAGAGGATATGAGAGCAGACAATCCTTTTGCACAAAAGCAGTTGACAAAAATATCAAAAATGGGGGAGTCAAAGATGACAGCGTTAAAGTGTGCAGACGATGCAAAGTGGAATGAGCGTTTTGGCAGCAAAAAACAGGAGTTTGCTACAAGCGAGGCAGTTCCGGCAGGCGAGGAGGAGCGGCGCAGCATGAGCAATATGATTCAGATCAAGGAGATGCGCTCACTCGATGAGGTGCCTGACTGTGCCAAGGAAACGGCAGTCAGCGAGGAGACAAAAGATCAGACCATGCGGTTACAGTACTTGTTCCAGAAGCTCATCAAAGAAGCCGTTGCTGCCAACAATGAGGAGATGGCAAACCAGCTCGTAGAGCGCATCACAGAGAACGTAAAAGGCGACCTGTGCAAAGAGCTTGACTATCAGTTCCGCCTGATGGAAGAGCGCGAGGAGGAGCGCATGACGACAAGGCACGAACAGGAGGATAAGCGAAATGAGGAGTATTACAAGCGGATTGATGAGCTGCTGCGCCAGTACAGCGGGAAAAATACAAAATTAAAGGACAAAAATAAGGAGAAGAACAAAGAGAAAACGATTTTGTTTCCAAATTCGAAGGAGAAGGGAGAACCCAAGGCCAAGAAAGAGTTCCATTTCTTTAGAAAGGCTGTGGAGGCCAAAATTGAGTAAGGAGTGGACAAGCATTGGCTGGTACATAAAAAGGTGTTGCTGTGAACGCAACACCTTTTTTATGAAATTTATGCTTTTTGTGTTTTGTTGAATGTTTGTCTTATGCCTGCTCAATGGAACCTGTAGGGCATGCGCCTGCGCAGGAACCGCAATCGATGCACTTGTCAGCATCAATCTCAAACTTGCCATCACCCATGCTGATCGCACCTACTGGGCACTGAGACTCGCAAGCCCCACAAGAAACACAAGCATCTGAAATCTGATATGCCATAATACAAAATCCTCCTTCTACCAGTTATTGTTCGCAACACTCCGGCAATGTACAGAGAGATCAATGATAAGTATCATAAAATTGTCACCGGATTGTCACAGTTATCTGTTTCATGACAAGCACCATAAAGGACTTGTCAATATTCATATTTTAATATAATTTACGCTGAAATACAAGGCAAAATGTATAAATTATTATAAAAATCCTGTGACAGACCGCAAGCGATGCCAAATCACTTCGACATGGCTTGGCAATCCGATCTTCTTATTTGGCAGGCAGTCCACGCCGCTCGCGGATACCGTTTAGGATATGCTGTTTCAGCTCTGGAATTTTGGATTTGTCCATCTCAGGGACACCTTCAAGCGGATACTTCATGCCCAGTTCGTCATATTTTTTCATGCCCATTGTATGATATGGGAGGACATCGAGCGCTTTGAGGTTTTTGAGTCCGCCGATAAAATAGCCCAATCGGTGCAGGTCCTCCGGGTTGTCCGTAATGCCGGGCACAACGACATGACGTATCCAGATTTCCACATTTTTGCTGTCAAGGTATTCTGCAAAGGCGAGGATACCGTCGTTTGGCTGTTTTACCAGCTCTTTGTGCTTTTCCGGGTCAATGTGCTTAATGTCGAGCATCACGAGGTCCGTCACTTCACAGAGCTTGTCCAGCTTGGCGAGCCATTCGGGATTGCCGTCGGGGCGGTAGGCGATGCCGGAGCTGTCAAGGCAGGTATGAATGCCGCGCTCGTGTGCCATCGTAAAAAGTTCCAGCAGAAAATCAAGCTGCATCAACGGCTCACCGCCTGTCACGGTGATGCCGCCACCCTTGTAGAACGGTTTGTTGCGCTCATAATTTTCGAGAATCTCAGCAGGTTCCATCAGCGTGCCGGCATTCATCTCCCACGTGTCGGGATTGTGACAATAAGCACATCTCATAGGGCAGCCCTGCACAAAAACCACGTAGCGGACGCCGGGGCCGTCAACCGTTCCAAAAGATTCTAATGAATGTATTTTTCCTTGCATAGTATCAACCTTTCCTGTATCATAATAATTTAATCTATTCACATTATACCCTATTTTCGACAAAGGAGATACTGTTTTTTGCAAAAAAATTGGGACACAATCGAATTCCGCTGCGTCTAATGAGTATAAGGAAGGAGGCGGAAGGATGATAGAAACAGGAGAGGAGTGTGAGAACAGCCATGAAAAGTTTGGTTAAGCGTGCCCAGAAGGGAGACGCAGATGCATTTACACAACTGATGCAGTCCCAGATGCAGAATATGTACAAGACTGCAAGGACAGTCCTAAAGAATGACGCGGACGCAGCCGATGCCATTGCAGACACGCTTCTGGCGTGCTGGGAGAAGATTGGTCAGCTTCGCAAGGCAGAATTTTTCCGCACTTGGATGACGAAAATTCTTATCAATAAATGCAATGATATTCTGAGAAAAAGGAAGGATTTATATTTGGACAGCACAGTACAGGAGCTTCCCTCACAGACGCAGGAGTATAGCACCGTCGAATGGATGCAGGTGATGAAGAGTCTGGATGAAAAGTACCAGTTGATCATGATTTTGTACTATGTGGATGGACTGACTGCGGCGCAGATCAGTGAGGTGCTGCAAATGCCGGCAAGTACGGTGCGGACGAGACTGGCAAGAGGGCGGCAGCAAATTGCGGAAGCGTACTGCACATCACAACAGCGTAAAAACACGACAGCGCACCTTCAGCAGGAAGGAAACTGTTTAGAATCGTGACCGGAGGGCGGTCAGAGAATGGAGGCAGAACATGAAAATAGATAAAACAGATAAAATTAAGGAGACATTACAGATGGAGATTGCGCTGCCCGCAGTTGTCCAGCAGAGGGCGGATGCCGTGTTTGAACAGATTCAGAGGGAGCACACAGGAAAAGGAGAAAAGATGATGCGAAAAAGCATGTGGGGAACCGTGGCGGCAGCGATGATGGCGCTGAGTACAGTGACTGTGTGCGCAGCGGCGTATATGAATTGGAGCAGCGGTATGGAAGAACAATTTGACGCCACAGATGAGCAGAAAGCATTTCTCGAAGAGCAGGAGATGGTAAAGCCGATGAGCAGCAGCGTGACCAAGGAGGGCGTTACAGTCACAGCGCAGCAGAGCATTGCGGACAGCCGCTTTGCGCATCTTTCGTTTCGCGTCGAAGGCTATGAGGTGAAGGAGGGGGGCATCTTGCAGCCGGATTTTGAGACGGTGCATGTCACGGTGGACGGCAAAGAAGGTTTTGTGTTAAAACATGCCTTTTTTAACAACTGGCATATAACAGATGACGAGCGCACGTACACCAACGATGACACGCCGATACAGGAGCGCAGGGATGGAACGCTGGTGGAGCGCTACAGGAACGCTGACGGCAGTATGGAGTATATTATTACGGTTATGAAGGACTTTGAGGAGCACAGTCTGATCGGAAAAGAAGTGCATGTGGAGCTTGAGAATCTGGGGACGCATGTACGGTATTCGAACGCCTACAGAAAGGAGATTGAGGCAGTGTGGAGCTTTGACTTTACGCTGGATGGCTCCGATCAGGTCAGAAGTGAGCAGATGTCACAGCCATTGGGAGACAGCGGCGCCACAGTGACCCAAGTCGAATTATCGCCCATATCCTTCTATGTAGAGTATGAGTATGCGTTACCGTCAATAGAAATGAAAGCAAATCATGGTGTCTGGACGTTTGGAGGAGTGCCACCGCTCGTTGGCGTTCGTCTGAAAGATGGCACAATGATTACCGGGGCAATGGGCGGCGCTTCAGAGGGGTATTCGGACAATGCTGGAAGCTATGTATATTACGGGACAATCAACCGGATTATAGACCCGCAGGAGGTGGATACGCTGTTGTTTAGTAAGTCCTCCCTATATGAGATGGAGGGAACGCGCCCTAAGGAAGAGTATTATTTTGTTCCTTTTTAGGACTTTTATCCAAAATTAAAATGATAAACTGGGTTGAAAATGCATGCTTTTATATAGAGGTATTACAGCATTGTGAATTATACACAAAATCAAGTAAAATGCAATGTAAATATACTATAAAATTGGATTAAAAATAGCTTTACATTGCCGCTAAAAAAAGGTAAAATAGGAATAGTAGGTAATTGTGGTAGAGCATTAACATACCGGTTTTCAATTAATGGAGGAAGATACAATGGATAGTAGGATTCGATGCGAAATGTCTCAGTCTGAGAGTCTGATTATGGAGTACTTGTGGAAAAATGATGAAGGTAAATGTTTTAGCGAAATTATGGAATATCTGAACGGAGAATTACAGAAGAACTGGAAGAAGCAGACGATCAATACGTTTATCAGACATTTGATTGACAAGGGGCTTGTGACAGCGGAGGCAACCCAGAAGAACAGACGCTATCATGCGGCATTGACACCCGTACAGTTTGCGCGTGGCAAGGCAAATAAAATTCTCGCGGACTACTATGGTGGCTCTGTCCAGACCTTTTTGTCAGCCCTTACAGGTGGAAAGCAGCTCAGTAAAGAGCTGGCGGACGAGCTTCAGAAGATGGTGGAAACTGAAATTGAGTGAAATTGAAGATTATAAAAAACTCTGGAAAACTCTCATTCCAGAGTTTTTTATATGTATGCGCCGCTATAGCGGCATATTTCTTTTGCATGGGACTGTGCAATCGAGTAGGGGAAAAACTTTCCGCTACTCGCGCGCTGGGTGTCCGTGTGCATAAAAAAGGAGGAAACAACGTTCCCTCCTGCCTGTTTCAAACTTTGCTTGAAATTAGATTGCCTCGTGGAATGTACGAGAGATAACATCTGCCTGCTGCTCTGGTGTCAGCTTAATGAAGTTTACAGCATATCCAGATACGCGGATTGTCAACTGAGGATAATTCTCAGGATGCTTCTGCGCATCTAACAGTGTGTCTCTGTTCAATACGTTTACGTTGAGGTGATGACCACCCTTTGTTGCATAACCATCTAATAAAGAAACTAAGTTATCAACCTGTGCTGCATTATCTACTGCCATAGTTCTATACCTCCTAAAAATTCATTATCAATCACTCATGATCCAATCCTTCGTGAAGTGTTGGAACACTGCACGCCATCGGATTGCTGGAACAGTCTGTACATCCAAGAGTCTGGACTTCTTTCGTAGAAGCGTCCTCGCTGACATCTACATTGAAATGTCCGACAGCCTTCTCACCGGAGAATCCGGCATCAAGCTGGGATACAAGGTCGTCAATCATTGATTTCTCATCCATAGATACACCCATTCCTCTCTATGATCTGGCAGCTACAGGCAAATTCCTGCGGCTGCCAGTGTATTTGGCTAAAATTAGCTAAGATTCGTTAAAAATAGGATTAATTGTTCAGGTCAAGCTCGATATCGCCAGAGAATACCTTTGCTTCCTTGCCAAGAGCGTTCGGAATGATCGTAAAGGTATTGGAGATACCATCCTGTGCATCCTTGAACGGAAGTTTTGATACAGAGGACAGAGAAGCTACTGCACCATTTGTATCACGTCCGTGCATTGGGTTTGCACCCGGAGCAAACGGCTGTCCCTTCTTACGTCCGTCAGGTGTGTTACCTGTAGCCTTACCATAAGTTACATTTGATGTAATTGTAAGGATTGAAGTTGTAGGAACACCATCTCTGTAGGTATGATGTCTTCTGATAGCAGTCATGAACTTGTGTACAACATCCTGTGCGATTAAGTCTACGCGGTCATCGTCATTACCATATTTAGGGAACTCGCCAGTTGTCTCGAAGTCAACGATGATGCCGTCCTCGTCACGGATAGCCTTTACCTGTGCATACTTGATTGCTGATAAAGAGTCAGCAACGATAGAAAGTCCAGCAACACCTGTAGCGAAGTATCTCTTAACGTCTCTGTCATGAAGAGCCATCTCTGCTCTCTCATAGCAGTACTTGTCATGCATATAGTGAATGATATTGAGTGTATTTACATACACGTCTGCCTGCCACTCAAGCATATCCATGAATTTGCTGTATACATCATCGTAATTGAGGATATCACCTTCAACAGGACGATACTTAGGTCCAACCTGTTTCTTGGTAACTTCGTCCACACCACCATTTAAAGCGTAGAGCAAGCACTTTGCAACGTTCGCACGAGCGCCGAAGAACTGCATTTCCTTACCGATTACCATAGAAGATACGCAGCAAGCGATACCGTAGTCATCGCCGTGTGTCACTCTCATCAGGTCGTCGTTCTCATACTGGATGGAAGAAGTCTGGATAGACATCTTTGCACAGTATCTCTTCCAGTTCTCAGGAAGTCTTGTAGACCAAAGTACTGTCAGGTTTGGCTCTGGGCTGGGTCCGAGGTTTGTCAGTGTGTTCAGGTAACGGAAGGACATCTTTGTAACGAGAGGACGTCCGTCAACGCCAACACCGCCGAGAGACTCTGTTACCCATACAGGATCGCCAGCGAAGATCTGGTTGTATTCCGGTGTACGTGCAAATTTGATCAGACGAAGCTTCATGATGAAGTGGTCAACGAACTCCTGAATCTGCTCCTCTGTAAATGTTCCGTTCTTTAAGTCTCTCTGTGCATAGCAGTCAAGGAAAGTAGAGGTACGTCCAAGAGACATTGCAGCGCCATTCTGCTCCTTAACAGCACATAAATATCCGAAGTATGTAGCCTGGATTGCTTCCTGTACGTTCGTAGCCGGCTTAGAGATGTCGCAGCCATAAGAAGCAGCCATTTCCTTCATCAGCTTGAGCGCTACCATCTGCTCAGACAGCTCTTCGCGGAGACGGATTACATCATCTGTCATCACGCGTCCAGTAGAATCCTTCTGTGCCTGCTTATCCTCGATCAGTCTGTCGATACCATAGAGCGCTACTCTTCTGTAGTCGCCGATGATACGTCCACGTCCGTAAGCATCAGGAAGTCCTGTGATGATGTGAGAAGAACGGCATGCTCTCATCTCACTATTGTAAGCGTCAAAGCATCCTGCGTTGTGTGTCTTTCTGTGTGTAGAGAAGAACTCACTAACCTCAGGATCTACTTCGTAGCCGTTGTCTGAGCAAGCTTTCTCTGCCATTCTGATACCGCCGTATGGCTGCAATGAACGCTTGAAAGGCTTGTCTGTCTGGAATCCAACGATGGTCTCCTTGCTCTTGTCGAGGTATCCCGGACCATGAGAAGTGATCGTGGAGATTACTTTTGTGTCCATATCAAGAACACCGCCTGCTTCTCTCTCCTTCTTCTGAAGATCAAGAACCATGTCCCATAAATCCTTTGTGTTCTGTGTAGGTCCTGCTAAGAAAGCCTCATCTCCGTCGTATGGTGCGAAGTTCTTCTGGATGAAGTCACGCACGTTGATTTCGCTTTCCCATTTTCCACCTACAAAATCTTTCCATTCTGGTCTCATTTTGCAAAGCCTCCTAAAATAAAAATTTAAATTTCATGCGGTGTGGCACCGCCAGTTACTAAGTTTAGAATGAATCCTGTCTCACATTCATAACTGTATTATATCCTCAATTTTGTATACACGTCAACACTATTCTTTGTACTTTTTTGTGTACAGCCGGGAAAAAATTATAAAAATTTTGTGAATTATCACAAAGAGCGCAAACATAGTATTGAGGGGGAGAAAATAACAGAGCCGCTTGCAAAACAAGCAGCTCTGGTGTATAATCTACTTAGAAAGGTCTATCGGATACGATCTTCCGATATGCCCTCAGTGTTGAATGTTAAAATAAAGAAATAAGCATCCTAGACTTTAGGCGGTTCAGGGATGCTTATTTCTTTTTATGATTGTCTATGTAAGACAGAGCCGCAAAAATTACAAGTAACAATGTCAAAACTTCCATTATACTCATGGGCACCACCCTCCTTCGTAAGACTAGAGGGCACCATACAGAACTAAGGTTCTTGGGAAAACGCATCCTAACTTTCTTTTTAATTACACAACCCTATTTTAACATGAATACAGGTATTTCTCAATATGCCTCTTTGTGATATATCATATATAGAGGTGTTGAGAGTCGAAAGAAGGATTTAAAGGAGCTGTCAGAATTTGAACAATTTATTAAAAGCGGAATTTTTTAAACTGCACAAGTCTTTTGGCTGCAAGGTTCGGCTTGCAGTCTGTGTCTGCAATTGGGATGCCGTGGAATATGGAGACCATTCGTTTCCTTACGCAAAGGATTGTTTTCAGTATTTTGTGTAATAATTCTATGGGGAGCTGTATCCTGCTCAATGCATATCTGGTAAAAAATCAAGTTGCAGCAATCGGCAGTCTTTATCTGTTGAATCAATGTTGTATCAATGAGCGCAATCCAATGCTGTTAAAGGTCTGGGGCAGTTCACGTTTTTTTCCAGATTGACAGTTGGAACGCCTCCGCGCGTCCTATGCATTTTCGGGTTCCGTTTGGAACGGTAGTTTTGTCCTCACTTATAGCAATCGCAGGAATGACGATTCTGGCAGGAAGGAGTTTTCAAAAAAAGGATTTAAGATAGGCCAGACCAGAGCATATTCAGCAGGAGAGCGTATTGAATGGATAGTTGAAAAGGGATGTATAGTGTGATACGATGGTTGTAGGTTATTGTGAGGAGGTACATGGCAAAATAAAAAAATGGATAAAACAAAAAAATGTACGAAAGATTCCGCTGCAATCTGAACAGGATTTTTCTTTATTTTTAAAACGCGTGCGTATGGAATCAGGTGTACCCGAAGAAGTATTGGCAGAAGGATTGATGAATGTCAGCCAGTTATCGAGAATTGAGAGCGGAGAGAGAACAGTCTGCAAGACTATGCGCAACTGTCTGCTGGGACGGCTTGGCGTTGCGCCAGATTTGTATGAGAATCTGTTGGATAACGAGGATTATGCAGAATGGGTGTGGCAGCATCAAATCTTGTGTGCCATTGATCAGAAAGCAATTCAGCTGGCAGAACAGTTGCTTGGGGAGTATAAGAAACAGGAGCCGTTACATGATAAAACAAAACAGCAATTTTGCATCATGATGAATGCGGAGATGATGAAGCAGCAGGGGGCAGACAGGTCAGTGCTGGGCAGTCTCTATGAAATGGCAGTGTGTTTGACAGTCCCGCATGTAGAGCAGACGTATCAGGAGGGGGCGCCAGAGAAGCTATTGTCTGTTTTAGAGGTGAATGCCATATTGGAATATGAATATTATCGTGAATTGGCGGATAATACCTTTACAGCAAAATGCAGGTATTGGATGGCATATGTGGAGGATTCTCTTTTTGATGTGTTGTCAAAAGCGAAAATCTATCCCAAGATCGTCTGGTATTATATTGGAGAAATACTGGCTAAATACAAAACGCTAGACTTGACAGGACTGTACGATGCCTTGCAGGTGTGTGAACAGGCAGTCGAACTGCTGCGGGATACAGGAAGGGCATATTATCTGACAGAGCTGCTTGAGTGTAGGAAACAGATACTGAAAGCAATGATACATAAACTGATGGCAGGCGGAAAACGGAGAGAGGCGGAGCGATCTGAACGGCTTTTACAGGAAAGCACGGCGCTGGAAAAACTGCTCAAAAATCTATATACCGCCTATGATGTGCCAGTATATATGCAGGATTGTACCTATCTATACCGGCAGCGGTGGGTGTTTGCCATTGGGGATGTTCTGCGCATCCGCAGGAATATGCTGGGGCTGACTCAGGAGCAGGTGTGTGAGGGAATATGCTCAGTCAAATCACTGCGCAGGGCGGAGAAAAAACAGGCAAATATGCAGCGCGAGCCGCTGGGAAAAATTTTAATGCGGTTAGGTTTGTCCAAAGAAATCCAAAAGACAGCGCTCGTGACCAATGATAGAAGTGTATTGCATCTCAATAATGATTTGAACAGCTGTCGAAATAATCGTGATCCTCAAAAAGCTAGAGTGCTGCTGGGGAAGATGAAAAATAAACTCTGTCTGGAAATACCAGAAAATATGCAGTTTGTGTTGGAATGTGAAGTGTCGTTGGACTTGATGGAAGATAGGATCACAGGAAATGAATTTGTTGAGAGAGTGGATGAAGCGCTGCGATATACTTTGAAAACAGAAAAAATCTATGATGTGGATGAGGTGTATCTGACCGAGACAGAGATGTCCTGTATCTGTAATAAAGCTAAGGAGGTTGATGAGACTGAAAAAAGGGAGTTAATTGACTTTATGCTAGGTTTTTTTGAAAAATTTAAGAATAAAGATATATTGTCTGAGTATATTTCTATGTATGAGTTTGTCATGGTAAGCGTTACAAATGAACTTAGTAGTATGGGGGAATATCAACTTGCGGCAGCGTTAGATAAAAAAGGATTGAGAGAGGTGTTGAGATGCAGACGGCTTTGGGTGATCAATGAGTTTCTCTATGATCTATGGTGGATGGATATGCAGGAAAAGTCTGCAACAAGGCAACCAATAGAAAAAGAAAAAATGACCAATGATTTGATACAATGCATTATCACCAGTCACTTTTGTAAAAGAAGGTATTATGAACGATTTTATAAGGATACAATAAATCAATTCTCATTAGTATTGGAAGAATGAGAGTTATTATATGGAGCAATCAATTCTTCTTCGTAACAGAGTTCTTCTGCTGTTATCTGAGAAAGAGTGATAGCACTATTCTGTATCAAAAATAGTAGAGTAAGTGTTAACAATAGTTTCTTTAAATTAATTATTTTCATTGGTTAATACCTCCATATTTTTTTCTTTGATACTTTAACTGTAAAAAAACTGAAGAATGATTGCAAGGGACAGAATTGGCAAATTAATTTGCTAGTTCTGTCCCTTGATTAAGAAGACAATTGTTAGTAGAATAATTTTATGAGATATGTAGTTAACATTTAATCAGAATATTATTACTAATGAAAGGGGAAAAACATATGAAAAGAAGAATTGTAGCAATATTAACAGCAGTAGCTCTGATTGTGCCTGCAACAGGAATATTTACATTTGCGGCAGATGCGGATCAGGGCAGCGTATCTGGAGGATGGACTGAATCTGGTGGATACTATATTGATGGGGTGCCGGGAATGACAGATACATATACATCCGGAACTCCGGTTGTGCCGGGCTTAAAGGTGGCTTCAACTTTGTCTGGTGTACCATCCCCGACACCAGACAAACATACCGGAAAGCGATTAAAAAGAATGAATAGTGCGGAACTAGTAGAAAGCGCAGCGTTGGGAGAGACTGTGTGGTATTACAAGCGTCACTATACAACAGCACGAATGGAACTGATCGATGGGACGGTGAAGACAACAAGCGGCCGCTGGTGGAATGTTAATGCAACCAGGGCGGAATCACCATATTATCTCCCTGCATGGTATGAGAATACAGAGGCTAGAACATATTGGGGAAGTTAAAGACGGCTTTAACTTAATTGATGTCAGGATTATGCGGTGTAGCAAAACTATGCACTACACCGCAATTTTGTGCGGAGACAAAGCAGCAAAAAATTGGAGATGATATGAGAGTAATCAGAAAATCACTAGTATTTTATTTCTTCATTAATATTGCTATATATATACTTTTGACAGGATTTCTTCTATATTTTGAGAAGCAGACAGACTATGATCTGCTTTCTAACCAATTATATTATGACAACATTTTGTTGATTTATAATGGGGGAAATATTGATTGGAGTGATGTAGGAGATTCAGAACAGTATAGAGTATACGTTGAGGTTAATCCAAATTGCAGGGCACTGATAAAAGACACATCAAAATGGACGCCGCCTATGTTGACAGGTTATTATCCCAAAGAAGAAATGGGAGCAGTCGCTGTTATTGGACAAAATGTAGAAAAAGAGATTTACCCGGCTGTCAACGGCGTTCAATGGATTCATCTTATTGGACAGGAGTTTCGTGTCACTGGAGTTGTGGGGGCAGAGTACGCTACATCATGTGACGATTTGATAATACTGTTTGGAGCCCGATTTAACGAAAGTGATCTGGAGCATATAATATATATTGTGGATGTAAAGACACAAACGGGAGCTCAAAAGATGGCCAAATCTTTAATTGCCAGATATCCTGAAATACAAATCCAGCACGGCGCAATAAAGGGAACAGCCCGGCTTACGAACAGCTCATATTTTTACAGATTATTAATTATTGAATTGTTGTTTATTACATTTTTTTCTATTTACATATCTGGCAGGCTCATGCATGAAAAATATGATATGAATTATAAAGTTTATCAAATATACGGATTACCACTCATTTTCATTTTGATTAAGAGAGATTTGGAAATTCTGGTTATAAATATTATTTCACTGTTTGTTGTAAGCGGTGTGGGATATTTTGGTGGACTGTTGACAAAAAGTCAGTTACAAAATGTAATCTGGATCTCGATAGGTATAACAACACTGTCTGCCATATTGGAGGCAGGTTTCTTTTGGCAAAAATTAATAAAGCTAAATGTCTGTATTCGAAGGCTCAGGAAATGCGGCGCAAAAATCCGTAGCGAAAGGTTGTGATGAAAGTGATAATGAGAGAAGTTATACTTTATTATCGTAGCCACAAAGTTGAAAATATCGTGTTTGTCTACCAAATTACAGTTTTCTTTATTTTGATGGGAACTTTTTTTGCATTTACGAGTGAAGCACATTATGGAAAAAGCAGTATAGAAAGAGCTTATAAAGACAAAGCTATTTATCAGCTAATTGACGGATATTATGATCCCGATGAATTTACGGCTTTCAGGGATGAGCCGAATGCCTTGAATATTCTCAAAAACTATTATCATGCGTTAATTAATGCGGCTAGTTTTCAATATTTAGCAATGTTTGATCAAAGTATTACAATCAATGATATGAATGGAGTTTTTCCGAAAGAACGAACCATTGCGAATGACGATAGTGAGCAATTAAAAAATGTAGAGGCATTTCAACTGAATGAGCAGGCATGTAAATATTTTGCATTGAACGTTATCAAGGGGAGAACATTTCAACAGAGCGATTTTAATGATAATGGCAATGTGATGCCAGTGCTTATGGGAAGCAGCTATATGAATATTTTTGAAGTTGGAGACAGGCTGCCAGCGACATATTATCAGAAAGAAGTTGAGCTTGAAGTTATTGGTTTCTTACGGGAAAATACGATAGTCTATTATAATGGGAATTCTGAATTCTATTTGGATCAATATCTTATACTTCCATATATTCATTATGATGCACCGGAAACAGAGTTTGATGAATGGTTTCAGGAAGTAGTGTATTTTGCTATGATCAATGGATATATTTCAATATCGTCTGGTGATGCCTTTGCTCAGGATATGATGACAGAGCTGGAGGCTATTGCTGAAAAGACCGGATTCTATAATTATGTTTTTATAGGTTCAAATCCCAATTTGCAGCAGTATCGGGGGTTGATAAATATACTAAATAGAAATTATGATCTGATTCTAAGTCTGCTGATGCTATCTTTCTTGATCAATATGGTCACACTTGGTGTTCAGATGTATATGATGCAGCAGAGCAGACTGCATATAATGGCCATTCATTATCTTAACGGTGCGACACTTCAGTCACTCATAAAACAAATCATTATGGAGATGTTATTGGTTATTGGTTTAGCAGCACTCTTAGGGTGGAATGTACTCGTGCGCTTGAAAATATCCAATATAGTAATTATGTTGATATTTTTAATAATAGCAATTATATTAATGATTGGAATCACTTTAAATTCGATTTATAAACTAAAAAATTCCGAGTTGATGCTGATGTTAAATCAGGAGGATAATTTGCAATGAAAGATATGATATTGGAAACGAAAGACCTTTGCAAGAGCTTCAGACATCCCGGCGGAACCCAAACGGTCTTGAATAAAATGAACTTACAGATATATAAAGGAAAGATGACAGCAATAAGAGGAAAAAGCGGAAACGGAAAATCCACATTACTAAATATTCTAGCAGCTACCATGAGGGCGGATTCTGGAGAAGTGCTTTATGGAGATATAGATCTGCTAAAATTGTCAAATGCTGAGCGGGCAAGGTATCGCAGAGAAAAAGTCGGGTATATACCTCAAAATCTATACTTATTAGATGACAGGAACGTGTTTATGAATATTGCATTACCATTACAGTATTCTGGTGAGAAAAAAGAAAGAATAAGAAAAAAAGTGGAAGAAGTTGCGAAGTGGTTCGATATAATATTTCTGCTAGGCAAAGCACCTCAGACGCTATCGCGAGGTGAAAAGCAAAGGGTTGCTATTTGCAGGTCGATAGTAAAAATACCAGAAATACTGTTTGCAGATGAACCAACCGGATCATTAGATGAGGAAAATGAGCAATTAGTATTGGAATTATTTAAAGCTCTAAAGGATAAAGGGACAACAATTGTTTTGACTACACATGATGATTCAGTTTCACAAATATGTGATGAAGTTTATCATATAGGTTCTTTAGGAAGATGATAATACCAGCAGCGACGTTTTAAAAATTCTACAAAAAACCTTCCATTATATGAGGAATTGAGAGATATGCTGACGGTCGAAAAGACTGACCACCAGTATAAAATGATACACACAGCCACATAAGGAAATAGGCCGCTTCGCGGCTGCGGCTGTCAGCTCTCGTTTGGAACTGTAGAAAAATTACCGCTCAAATTTTGAAGCCGTTTATTATATATGACCATCCATGATGAGGACTTATGTATTCAATGTCAATTGCGTCAAAATTTTAAGAAAAGCATACAGGCCACAGCCAGCAAGACGGGTGGAAATCCCAAAAGACGATGGAAAGACAAGACCGCTAAGTATATACTGCTAGATAAGCTGGTACAGGCATCATTAAAGAAAATACTGGAAGCAGTATATGAGCCGGTGTTCTATGAAGAGATGATGGGATTTCGGCCGGGAAGAAGCTGTCACCAGGCACTCAGAAAGTTAAATCAGATGATAGAAGGAAACAAGACGAGCTATGTATTAGACGCAGACATAAAAGGATTCTTTAACCATCTGAGCCATGAATGGATAGTAAAGTTCATAGAAGCAAGGATAAAAGACCCGAATATCATACGTCTGGTAAAAAGGACATTAAAGTCAGGAATCATAGAGGACTATCATTATGAGGAAACAGAGGAAAGTTCAGGACAGGGAAGTGTGAGTTAGCCAGTAATAGCAAACATCTACATGCATTATGTGCTGGTATGGTGGTATGAGGAGAAGGTGAAGCCGTTGCTGCGGGGATACAGTGGACTGGTGGTATATGCAGATGATTTTGTAGTATGCTTCCAATACAAAGACGACGCAGAGAAATTTTATGAACTGCTGAAACGCAGAATGAAACACTTTGGATTAAGCCTGGAGGAAGAAAAGAGCCGCCTGATAGAATTTGGGAGGTTTGCAGAGGAAAACAGGCAGAGAAGGGGAGAAGGGAAACCAGAGACCTTCACATTTCTGGGATTTACACACTACTGTTCAAGGAGTAGGAACGGGAAATTCAGGGTGAAGAGGAAAACCAGCAGGAAGAAATACACAAAGAAGTGTAAAGAGGTGCACAGGAAAATAAAGGGAATGATGACATGGAAGCTGGCAGACATCATAAAGCGTGTGAACCAGATACTTGCGGGATATTTTCATTATTATGGGATAACTGACAACATAAACAGTATAGGGAGATTCCGGTACGAAGTGGAGAAGAGCCTGTTCTACTGGCTAAACCACAGGAGCCAGAAACGGAGCTATACATGGGAGGAGTTCGGGGAAATGCAGAAAGTATATCCGTTGGAACCAGCAAAAATCTATGTCAGTATCTATGACAGTTGAGGAACAATTAACTTTGCAAAGAGCCGAATGCGGGAAAGTCGCACGTTCGGTTCCGTAGAGGGGTGTGGGGAGTAATCCCCACATCTACTCGACATACATCTGAAAGTACCTTGTGTGTTATTTATAATATAAGGGGGAAAAACATCATGATAAGGGTACAAACACCGTACAAATGGACACAAAGCTACGCAGAACAGTGCGAAATGAAACAAGGCACATCTGTGGTAGCAGATTTTGGTTTGCAGCAGGAGGAGGCTGCGGTCGTCGAGATATCACCGGAGGGTATGGCATCTGCGCGCAGGACTGCCGCTGCGCAGTCAGAAGAACAGACACAGGCAGAGGCGCAAGCGCCAATTGAGAGAACGGGAGAGGGAACGACGGTGACAGCGCGGTCGATTGAGAAGTTGGTAGAGACTGTTCTCGGCGGCGGGGAAGTGAGCGCAGAGGAGGAGCAGCGTCTGAATGAAGCGCTGCCGAATTTGATTCAGAGACGCTATGCTGAGATGTATCAGTTTCGTTTACAGGACGAGCGGAATGAATCAGAGAGCGAAAAGCATGAGAAACTGCTGGAAGAGGAAATGAAAAATAATATGCTCATGCATCAGAACGCATTGAAGGATATGAAGCAGGCAATAGAGAAGAAGCAGCAGGAGGAGGCTGCCAGACAGGATGCAGAGGATGCGCAGAATGCGGACACTGTGGCAAACAAAGCCGCTGAGGCGGAGATGATCGAGGACAGTCTGGACAGTTATCAGCAGGAGATCAGCGAAGAGACGCAGGAGCAGGAGCTTGTCAGAGGGAACGTGTCAGACGGCACGGAGGAGGCTGTAGTTCCCGATGAACAAAAAGCTGCTGCGCGGAGAAAGGTGCTGCGGTACGATGCCAAAAATAAAGGAAACTTAGATGAGATCGACAGCCAGCGGCTTGACGAATCCGATGAGCAGAGGGATTACAGCCGGATGCTGGACGACAGCTACCAGCAGACCATGCTGGTGTTTGAAAATGATGATTTTGATCTTCGCGAGCGGGTCGGAGCATATCAGAATTTTATAGAGGAATCCAAAGAACTTGCGGTGAACAGGGAAATCGCGGAGTACCAGAAGATGTATGATTTCCGCGCGGCGACAGACTTACAGATCAAGGCGCTGTCCGATACCGGGGTGCAGACGGCGGCAAAGGTTTCTGAGAAAGGGCAGAATCAGCGCCAGAATCAAGCTGCGGTGCAGGACTATATGAGAGGCATGGGACAGACAATCGTGGAGCAGGCAGCCAAAAAGAAAATAAAGACTGTGACAGATGATGCAAAGAGAACCGTCAAATTAGAGCAGACACAGGAAGAATGAGTATTGAATGAAACCCCTTGATAAAATTTAAGAAATATATTATAGTAGTTGTGGTAACAGCGAATAAATTACCGAATTTCAGGCACAATAAGAAAAAAGTGTCAGGTATAAACAAATGACATGACAGGAGGAAATCAGAATGGCAGAGATCACGAAGAACATGACAATCGGTGAGATCTTGAGGACAAAGCCGGAGGTGGCGCCAGTGCTCATGGAGGCTGGTATGCACTGTCTGGGCTGCCCGTCCGCACAGGGCGAGTCCTTAGAGGAGGCAGCAATGGTTCACGGCATGGATATTGATGCGCTGATGGACAAGATTGCAGCGCTCGCATAAGAGGTGCATAGGCATCAAAAAAAGTCTGCGACGAGGGTCGTGGACTTTTTTGATGTCTCATGCCGTATTGGTTATACAAGGGACAATGCCTGAACTGCTTTGTCCTTGATGACAGGTTCGAAATGTTCTTCCATATAGGCTTCGTTCGCTGAGGCAAGTTTCTCTGGATTTCCATACTCGGAGAGCATGTTGCAGATCTTGTTGAACTCCTCTGGGGTGTGGTCTGACTGTGTGACAACCAGCAGATAGCCAGAGGATTTTTCATTTTTGTAGAGTGAGTTCTTGCCATTGTAGTGCTGTGCTAAGATATGGGCAAGGCGTGTCACCTGATTCAGTGACTCAAAACCGTAAATGCGTGTCAGATCAATGCCGGCTGCCTGTTTTGCAGTGGCGGGGGACTTGAGTTTTGACTTCTCAGCGCCGTTTAACGTCTCGGCAGTCGCTTCTGCGAGGTGGCCGTCATGAATCTTCTTAAAGAGGTCAAGCACATCATCAGCGCCTTCAGAGAGGCTCTGAAGCATACTGTCAAGCGTGTTTCCAAGATCCTCTTCCTCGTATTCGTCATGAACGGAGGGTGCGAACTTTGAGAAGCGGGTGTCAAGCTCCTCCGGGTCCTCGACTTTTGTGATCACTAAAACAATACATTCTGAATTGAGCGGTATTGCTTCTATCATAAGTGGAATATCATCAGCATCAAATCCAAATTCATAGGAAGCCTGCTGCATCATGTCGCGGAAGAGGTTCTTTGCCTTTTCGGTGCCATAGGCAAGCTCGCTGATCTTGAGCTCGCGGTCAGCCAAATCTGCTTTCGTCAGGGTGCAGCGAATTTGATGGTCATTAACTTTTTCGATTTTCATATTTTCACATCCTCACTATTTAATAATACCTTGTGTTCAAAACCCGCCTGGGCGGGCTTTGGCGCGGGACAGACAAATCCCTGCACTTTTCCATAGTGTCCGCGTATTGTCTAAATCGGTCTGCCAAGTTCTTGCCGGGCCACAGACCTTCTCACATATATTATAATGAAGAGATACTTTAGTCAATAGGGGAGGACAACAGTTTTTAAAAAATTTATTTTATATCATAAAATATATTTAGAACCATAAAAATGCAGAAAGGTGAACTTATTCTTTATATCGTCTGAAAAGTGAAAATAACAGATGTTTTTGTGAAAAACTTGTATTAATTTTTACATTTCGGACGAATTTTTACATTTCAATTTGCATAATTTTTTGAAATGTGTTAATAATGCTTGTATAAAGTGTGTTGAGAACAAATTTCAAACAGAAGGGAGGCCCTGTTAAATCTTCTCATTGTCTTATTAGCTTGTGCTGATAACGCAAAAATATTTTTCCAATCTTTTCACAATACAATCCGATATTGTGTACATAATGTTCTGGCAGCTTTATAAGTTTATATATCGCAAATAAAACTTTTGGTCTTTTGCATGTATGTGGTAAACGCTGTCAGTCTGGTCTGTGGCGGCTTGATGAACGGACCCCTCTGTGCACGCCGCACAGACTGTCTCAGCACATGCCTTTTTGGCAGAAATGGCATTGCTAACAAGACAATTATAGTTTATCATATGCAGCACAAAAATGATAGGGACTTTTTTTGGAAGTATATTGAATTTTTTTGTGTACTTCATGTCAAAATTTTGTTATAATGAGAACGATTGGGAGGTATCCGTATGAAAAAACGCATAATGACGGTGCTCGTGCCGATTGTTCTCATTTTTCTTGTGATTGCAGTGGCACTTGCAAGCCAGCTCTTTGAACGGTTTTCTTATTCAAAGAATCAGGCAGATTTAACTGAATATTTTCACCTTGCGCAGCCGGACGAGGTGGCGATGGTGGTGCAGGACACGCTTGCCGAGGAGAAGGCGCTTCTTCGGGACGGCGTCGTTTATTTTGCGCTCTCAACGGTTGAGAAGTACTTTACAGACCGTTTTTATGTCAATACGATCGAGCAGGTGCTGCTGTTTACGACAGACACCGATGTCATACAGATTCACATTGGGGAGGACAGCAATGTGATGTATGTGTCCGGGGCGGGGCAGGCGCTTGACTATCAGGCGGCGTTCTATGAGGGCGACACGCTCTATATCGCTGCGGACTATGTGAAGAAGTATGCCAATTTTGACTATCTGGTGTACGATGAGCCGCTGCACATGCAGGTCTATACGGAGTGGGGCGCTTACACGGAGGCAGCGGTCTCCAAAAAGACGGCGCTGCGCTATCAGGGCGGCATCAAGAGTGATATTTTGGTGCATCTGGCAGCAGGCGATCTGGTGACGGTGCTTGAGAAGATGGAGAACTGGTCGAAGGTCAAGACAGCGGATGCCTATATCGGCTATGTGGAAAATAAATTTTTGAAGGGTGAAAAGCAGGCTGAGCGGACATGCAATACGGGATTTCAAGAGCTTGTGTACAACAATGTCCAGAAGGAGGGCATGATCAACCTCACGTTTCATCAGGTGTTTGAGGAAGTCGGGGGTGAGTATCTTGCTAAGGCGCTCAGCGTAACCAAGGGGGTCAATGTCGTGTCCCCGACGTGGTTCCGGCTGAACAACAACAGCGGAGATTTTGCCAGCCTTGCCAATGCGTCCTATGTGTCGAAGGCGCATGAGCTTGGCATCGAGGTCTGGGCGCTGGTGACAGATGTGGACAGCATGGACCAGTTTGGGGTGGAAATCGACTTTGTCGAGCTGCTCTCATCGTCTGCCAACCGCAGGCATTTGATTGAAGGGCTGATGGCACAGGTGGACAGTTACGGGCTCGACGGCATCAACATTGACTTTGAGAAGGTGCGCAGTGACTCTGGCATTCACTTTGTACAATTTTTGCGCGAGCTCTCGGTTGAGACCAGAAAGCGCGGTGTGGTTCTCTCGGTGGACAACTATGTCCCGTCGGAGTACACGGCACATTACAACCGCAAGGAACAGGGCATCATTGCAGACTACATTATTATTATGGGCTATGATGAGCACTATGTGGGCGGCGGGGCGGCAGGCTCCAACGCGTCGATTACGTTTGTCGAGGACGGTATTGTCAACACCAAACAGGTGGTGCCCGCGGAGAAAATCATCAATGCCATTCCGTTTTATACAAGGGTGTGGGAGTCTGGACCGAATGGGCTCAAGGCGTCAACGCTCACGATGAATGCCCAAGCGGACTGGATTGCTAGAAATGGCGTAACGCCGTCATGGGTGGAGGAGAGCTGCCAGAATTACGCAGAGTATCAGGTGAACGATACCTTGTACCAGTGCTGGCTGGAGGATGTGGAGTCAGTCCGCGTGAAGCTGAAAGTGATGCAAAATCAGGGCATCAAGGGTGTGGCAAGCTGGAAACTGGGGCTGGAGACACCGGCGGTTTGGGATGCGATCGCAGAATATATGGGACAGGCGTAGGAGGAAAACGGGTCTGTGTATAAAAAAGGCTGTCTGGAATAGGCAGCTTTTTTGGTGTTATTGCTGGATTGTATCAAGAAGCTGCTGAAAAAGTTTGTCACTGATATGTCTGCCATTTGCTTTTAAGACATTGATACAAGCTTCAATATCTTTACGGGACATCAGTTTTTCTTGATATGCAGCCTGTAGCATACCTACAGTTCCCATTAAATGTAATCCTCTTTGTTTGGCAACCAGACGTCCCTTTACCTCGTCCATCAATAATAAATCAGCCCCGCAGGAAGCCGATAAAATGATGGCTTCGCTTTCACCCTTATCTAACCCTGTTGTTTTTCTTAGCAAGTCTACCGCTTCATTATTTTCTACACAGACTATTTTGATAAATGAACTTTCCTCTATTTGGCGTCTTTCTTTTTCAAACTGGCGGTTGGAAACCAGTTCCATGTAAACAGCTTCTGGAAGTTTCACTTCATCAAATAACTGTTTCATGAGGTAAAGCCGTTCAATTTTCATCAAAGAAATGATGGGCGTAGTGTCTGATACTACAGTTATCTGATGGTCTCTTTTAGTTTTTTCCAATACTGTACTTCCTCCTCAATTTCCTGTATATTCTGATCAAGATAGGGGAGTCCCAGACTATCGTAGAGATCAATGAGTTCATATTTTCGAAGCCCTAAAATTTCTGCTGCTCTTCCGTGTGAAATTGTGAGGTTCTTTATATAAGGATATAATAATAAGGCATTGCGCATCATTTCGGACTGGGCGTCCTTTGTAACCACGTAGGAAGCCATGCCGTCAGGCACACGAATTTTAACATCAGTCATGGTCATCAGATCACTCCTTTTTTGAATTTTGGTTTTTACCAGTTCTGTATATTCAGCGTTCTATTCGATATTATGTATTCAGTATAAATGATTTGGAGGGCAGTGTAAAGGCAAAAATCTCCCTTGACAACTTAAACGCAAGCAGATATAATTGAAAAATGCAAATGATTTGCAAATCATAAAAATGTATTCAGAGAATATAGTTAGAGAATATATTGAATTAAGATATTTGGAGAGGGTTATGAAGCCTAGAAAGAATATGATCAATAAGTTTTTGGCAGCAGTTGTGACACTGGTTTTGTGTACAGGGCTTCTGTCTGGCTGCGCGGACGGCGCCATGCCGGACACGGAGGACGGCCGTCTGCATATCGTGTGCACGACTTTTCCGCAGTATGACTGGGTGTCCGCGCTGATTCAGGGCAATGAGGCGCAGTTCTCCCTGACGCTGCTGATGGACAAAGGCGGCGACTTGCACAACTTCCAGCCATCGGCGCTGGATATCGCGCGGGTATCGGCATGTGATCTGTTTATCTACGTGGGCGGCGAGTCGGACGTCTGGGTAGAAGATGCCTTGAAGGAGGCCGTCAATCCAGCGCTGCGCGTTCTGAATATGATGGAAGCCATTTCGGAGCGGCTTGTCGAGGAGGAACATATAGAGAATGACTATATAAAGGAGAATCTTATAGAGGAGGAAGCTGCAAAGGAGACAGATGCAGACGGGCACAGTGCGCACATCTCTGGCTTGCATGAAAATGATGCGCACGGCCATGAACAGGTGTATGACGAGCATGTCTGGCTGTCTCTGCGGAATGCTGAGTACATTGTGGAGGAGATTGCCGCAGAGCTGGCAGCGCTGGACAGTCCCAATGCCGCATTATATCAACGAAACTGCGCGCGTTACACCGCTGCGCTGCGCGCGCTCGACGTTCAGTTCGAACAGGCGGTGCGCGCTGGAACAAAGGATACGCTACTCTTTGCAGACCGTTTTCCATTCCGGTATTTTGTCGAGGATTATGGCTTAAAGTACTATGCAGCCTTTGACGGATGCAGCGCAGAGACAGAGGCAGGGTTTGGCACGGTGGCGTACTTGATTCATAAGCTGGAGGCGTTAGAGCTTGGCGCGGTCGTGGTGCTGGACGGGTCAGATGACCGGCTGGCGCGGGTTGTGATAGAAAATACGCGGTCTGGGAAGCAGCAGGTCTATGTGCTAAATTCCATGCAGTCTGTCACGCGCAGGGAGTTGAGAGCGGGCTTTAGCTATCTGAATGCGATGGAGGAAAATCTAAAGGTGTTAAGAAGGCTGCTGGCATGAGGGGAGGACGGAAAGATGGCATATATTCAATGTGAAAATCTGGTATTAGGCTATGAGGGGACACCCGTCGCAGAGCATATCAGCTTTTCGGTCGAGAAGGGAGATTACCTGTGCATCGTAGGTGAAAATGGCGCGGGCAAGAGCACGCTGATGAAAACGCTGCTTGGACTGACGCCGCTGATGGGCGGGCGGATTGTATATGAGGACGGGCTGGAGAGACATGCGGTGGGATACCTGCCCCAGCAGACTTTTGTGCAGAAGGATTTTCCGGCGTCTGTGTGGGAGATTGTGCTGTCTGGCACACTCTCACAGTGCGGGCGCAGACCCTTTTTTCAGAGGGCGCAAAAGCAGCTTGCCGAGGAAAACATGCGGCGTATGGATATCTGGGATTTGAAAAAGGAGTGCTACCGCAATCTCTCAGGAGGCCAGCAGCAGCGCGTACTGCTGGCAAGGGCGCTCTGCGCCTCCTCGAAGCTGCTGGTGCTTGATGAGCCGGTGACAGGGCTGGACCCCAGAGTGACAGTGGAGTTTTACCAACTGATCAGAACGCTGAATCAGGAGGGGCTGACGATCATTATGGTGTCGCATGACATTCAGGCTGCGGTCAAGTACGCCAGCCATATTCTGCATATGGAGAAGGAGAAATCTTTTATCGGCACGACTGCAAAATACAGGAAAAGTGAATTTTGGAGAGAATTGGGAGGGGAAGGCGTGTGAAGGAAGCAATGGGAATCCTAGAGACACTGCAATTTTATCTGGCGTATCCGTTTGTGCGGTATGCGCTCATTGTCGGGACGCTGATCGCACTCTGCGCGGCGCTGCTGGGCGTGACGCTGGTGCTCAAGCGGTTTTCTTATATTGGGGACGGCCTGTCCCACGTGGCATTTGGCGCGCTTGCGGTGGCGACAGTTTTTGATCTGGGCAGCACTTCTGTCGTGGTGATGCCGGTGACGGTGCTTGCGGCAGTCCTGATTCTTCGGACGGGACAGAATCCAAAGCTTCACGGCGACGCGGCGATTGCCATGCTCTCAGTCGGCTCGCTTGCAGTCGGCTATCTGGTGATGAACCTGTTTTCCACGTCAGCGAATATCTCCGGCGATGTGTGCAGCACGCTGTTTGGCTCGACCTCGATTCTGACACTGACCAAAGCGGAGGTGTGGCTGTGTGTGGTGATGTCTGTGGTTGTGGTGGCAGTGTTTATCTTTTTGTACAACCGTATTTTTGCAGTGACGTTTGATGAGAATTTTGCGCGGGCGACAGGGCTCAAGGCGGGGTTCTACAATAATTTAATCGCGGTGATTACGGCGGTGATTATCGTGCTTGCGATGAATCTGGTGGGCTCGCTTTTGATTTCAGCGCTGGTTATTTTTCCGGCATTGTCTGCGATGCGCGTGCTTCAAAATTTTAAGGGAGTAGTAGTCTATGCCGCCGTATTGTCCATAGGGTGTGCGCTGGCAGGAATTGTGCTGTCCATTCTTTTCTCAACCCCTGTCGGCGCAACCATTGTGGCGGCACAGATCGTTGTCTTTTTTGCCAACTGTCTGATCGGAAAGCTGGCAAGATAGGATTTTAAGAGCAGAAGATTACTGGTTGTTGAGCACGGAGGAGAGCTGGTTGATGCCGCTGTTGACATCTTCCATGTATTTAAGGATATTTTCGACGCCTGCTGCCTGCTCCTCGGTGGAGGCGCTGATGTCTGTTGTGTTCTGCACAGATTCCTGTGAGATGTCCTCGACGCTCTGCATTGCCTGCTGCAAGCGGTCTTTGATGGTGACAATGTTTTCAAGCTCTTGTTTTAAAAGGTCGGTGACAGCAATCACTTCCTCGGAGGAGGTCAGCATATTCCTAAAGATTTCAATGGTATGATCGAGCTTCTCATTGGATTCCATGGCAATGACTGTGTTGTTGTCAATGACCTTGTGAATCTCCGCCACGCTCGAAATAACGTCCTTTAAGATGGTGTCAATCTTGTGCGTAGCTGACGCGGATTCTGAGGACAGGGAGTTGATCTCGTCTGCCACCACCGCAAACCCTTTGCCGGCTTCACCGGCTCTTGCTGCCTCGATGGCTGCATTGAGGGCAAGGAGATTTGTCTGTTTGGCAATCTGGCCGATGCTCTCGATAATCTCTACGATTGAGCTGGATTTCTGCGCCAGCAGTGTCACGCCCTCAGACGCTGTCTTCGTGGAGGAGATATTTTCCTCAAACTTCTTGGAGAGCTCACGAATGGCATTGATGCCTTCATCATTCTTTTCTTTTAATTGTTTGATATTCTCCATGGTCTGTATAACGCGGTCCTCAGAGTTGACAATCTTGTCGTTCAGGTCGTTAAATATCTCAAGGCTGCCCTTGACTTGGTCGATCTGTAGGTTTGCGCTGGTAGAAATCTCTGCGGTGGAGGCGGCGATGCCCGAGGTACTCTGCTCAAAATCATGCAGCGCATCATAGATTCTGGTGGAGGACTGCTGTAGTTCGCCCACTGCCGTTTTGACATTCTGCAACAATGCCTGCTCTTCCGCTTCTTTTTTCTCCACGGCGGAGAACAGTGCATGTGCCCGCACGACGATAAACACTGCGACTACGATCGCGAGTGCATAGACCATCCAGATAAAAATCCAGATTGAAAGCGTGTACATGGCAAAATATGCCTTGGGAAACAAAATCATTGCAAGTATATTCGCAATGAGGGTGGAGGCGGCACAGACTTTGATGACCGACAGATTATAATATGGCACTGCCATAAATAAAATCAGAAAATAGGCTTCCACCATCGCACCGAATACGGCAGGTGTGCCGACGACGATGGTCGCGGCGCCCATGACGGGCAGAATGGAAATATAGAGGTATTTGGCGTATTTACCAAGTACCTTCTCAAATAACTTGACGAGCAGGCTGCACCCGACCATGGACAGGGCAAAGGCATCGCGCGCCTGCCCGCCGTTGAATAACAGCACATACACAAAAGCGACAACTGGTATGATGTCCATAAATATGAACATGATGAGGTTCATCTGTTTTTCCTCATTTTTTAATACTGCTAGATTCATATAAACACCTCTCTCTAAAAAAATATGTACAATCAAGCGGGGAAAAGCATTTCCCGAAACCAGTGCTCAGTGCACTAGCTGTAACATATTGATGACATTACTATAATACCTTTTTTTACCTTATTTGTCAATTTCTTCTTAATATAGTGACATTTTTTGTATAATATCGTTATTAATGCACAAAAAAATCAGCGACTATAACCGCCGCTGATTAAATTATTTCTTTTTATTTTTGATAATCTTGAAAATACTAAAGCCGGCCACTACGACAAAGGCAATAGTGAGGATTAAGTCAAGAGCCTCGTACATTTCTTTATACCTCCAATCTGTATTCTTTTGACATTATTTTAGCATATCTGCGCAAATATTACAACATTTATTATAAAACAAGTTCCCAGTTCTTTCCAAAAAATATATTACAATTCAAATTACACGTTATTTATATAAAACTTTGTTTATTTTTATTCGTAAATAGTTGAGAATTACTTCTAAAAAGAAGAAGGAGTCATGGAAAAATTACTTTTGACATAATATTTATAGAGTCCTATCTATGTGGAGAGAAGCTATGAATGCGAAATATGGAAATGTCACGACAAAAATCCTGACAGTTCTGCTGGTGCTGGCAATGGTTATGGTGGCGAGGGAATCGGCGCAGTTTGTGAGTACGCTGGAGGAGAATGCGAGAAGAACATTTCATAAAAACGGTGAGGAGATCACAATTGTGGTGGACGCTGGGCATGGTGGTATCGATCCCGGAAAGATTGGCGTAAACAATGCGCTCGAAAAAGATATCAATCTGGCAATTGCCTTGAAGCTCGAGCGCAATCTCAAGGAAAATGGAATCCGCGTCGTGATGACCAGAACAGATGACAATGGTTTGTACAAGGCAAACGACAGCAACAAGAAGGTGCGCGACATGAAAAACCGTCTGGAAATTATCGAGGAGGCAAAGCCGACGCTGGCGGTCAGCATTCATCAAAACAGTTATCCAGACCCCTCCGTGAGCGGGGTTCAGGTATTTTATTATAAGGATTCTGTCAAGAGCAAAGAGGCGGCAGAGACCATGCAGGCGCAGATGATTCAAACGCTCAAGCCGTCGAAGGAGCGCGTGGCAAAGGAGAATGGGAGTTATTACCTGCTCAAAAAGACATCGGTGCCGATTGTGATCGTGGAGTGCGCCTTCATGAGCAACCCAACAGAGGCAGAGCTGCTGACACAGGACAGCTACCAAGAGCGGGTTGCGTGGGCAATCTATATGGGCATCATGCAGATTATCAATACCTGAGCCTGCACAAAATCACATGCCCAAAATTATACAAAAGATGACAGAACTGACAATACAAATAAAAAGCACCGTCCCCTATAATGATATCAACACAGATCAATCATATAACAGGGAGGTGCTTTTGATGCGTTATGGGTATTTTGATAATGATAACAAGGAATATGTCATTGAGAAGGTGGATTTGCCGACATCTTGGACCAATTACTTAGGGGTGGAGGATACCTGTGTGGTGGTAAACCATACTGCGGGGGGTTATATGTTTTATAAAACGCCGGAGTATCACAGGGTCACAAGGTTTCGGGGAAACAGCGTTCCCATGGACAGACCCGGACACTATGTGTATCTTCGGGACAATGAGACGAAGGATTACTGGAGTATTTCTTGGCAGCCGGTGGGAAAGCCGTTAGATCAGGCAAACTACACTTGCCGTCATGGAATGTCATATTCTGTCTACACGTGTGAATATGACAAAATCAAGGCAAGCCAGAAATTGTCGGTTCCCATCGGCGATGATGTGGAATTGTGGGACGTAATACTGGAAAATACCGGCGACAGGGAGCGGAATTTAAGTGTATTCAGCTATGCGGAGTTTTCGTTCCACCACATTATGATAGACAACCAGAATTTTCAGATGAGCATGTACTGTGCAGGCTCCTCATATGAAGATGGGATTATTGAGCATGATTTGTTTTATGAGGAGTTTGGGTTTCAGTATTTTACAGCGAGCTTCCAGCCGGACGCCTATGACTGTCTGAGAGATAAATTTATCGGCAGTTACCGTACGGAGGACAACCCGGTGGCAGTCGAGCAAGGAGAATGTTCTGGCTCAAAAGAACTTGGAAATAACCATTGTGCCTCTCTGCAAAAGAATATCGTGTTGAAACCGGGCGAGAAGGTTCGCATGATTTTTCTATTGGGGGAAGGAAACCGTGACGCAGGAAGGAAAATGCAGGAAAAATATGGGGACTTTTCGCAGGTGGATCAAGCCTATAAGGAACTACATGATTTTTGGCAGGACAAATTTGACAGGCTGCATATTCAGACGCCAAAGGCCGGTATGAATACCTTAATTAATATATGGACATTGTATCAGGCGGAAATTAATGTGATGTTTTCCAGATTTGCCTCTTTTATCGAGGTGGGCGGCAGAACAGGGCTTGGCTACCGCGATACGGCGCAGGATGCCATGACGATTCCGCACTCGAATCCAACCATGTGCAAAAAGAGAATTGTGCAGCTCCTAAAAGGGCTTGTCTCCAAAGGATACGGGCTGCATCTTTTCCAACCGGAATGGTTTGAACCTGATACGGGAAAAAAGCCCTTCAAATCGCCTACGGTCATTCCAGAGCCAGATCAAAATGACAGAATCCACGGCATCAAGGATGCGTGTTCAGATGATGCACTGTGGCTTGTAAGTGCGGTGACGGAATACGTAAAAGAAACCGGGGAAGTCGGATTTCTGGACGAAAATGTCACCTACGCGGACGAAGGGGAAGACACCGTCTATGACCATTTGAAAACCATTCTTGATTTTTCCGCCAGAGAGGTAGGGGCAAGCGGGATTTGCAAGGGGCTTCGTGCAGACTGGAATGACTGCCTGAATCTTGGCGGCGGCGAGAGTGCGATGGTGTCGTTCCTGCATTACTGGGCATTGCAGAACTTTATAGAGCTGGCAGCTTACCTTGGGCGTGAGCAGGACGTGGAAAAGTATAAGGCGTGCGCCGCGCGCGTAAAAGAAGCCTGTGACAGAGCGCTCTGGGACGGAAAGTGGTATATCCGCGGCATTACGAAAAACGGACGCAAAATTGGGACAAAGGAGGACGCAGAAGGGAAGGTGCACTTGGAGTCTAACACATGGGCAGTGCTTTCCGGGGCGGCGCCAAGGGAGAAAGGCATTTTGGCGATGGACAGTGTGGACGAATATCTTTATACGCCATATGGACTGCTGCTGAATGCGCCCTCCTACACCAAGCCCGATGATGAGATTGGATTTGTCACGCGGGTGTATCCGGGGCTGAAAGAAAATGGGGCTGTATTTTCGCATCCAAACCCTTGGGCATGGGCGGCAGAGTGCAGGCTTGGCAGGGGAGACAGAGCCATGAAGTTCTACAATGCGTTGTGCCCGTATGATCAAAATGGCATGATTGAAATACGGGAGGCAGAGCCCTATTCATACTGCCAGTTTATTATGGGAAAAGACCACACTGGCTTTGGCAGGGCGAGACACCCCTTCATGACGGGTTCTGGAGGCTGGGCTTATTTCGCCGCCACTAGATTTATCCTTGGCGTAAGACCGCAGTTGGATTTTCTGGAGATTGACCCCTGTGTGCCGAGAGAGTGGGAAAATTTTGAGATGCTGCGGCAGTGGCGGGGAGCGGTCTACCATATTTCTGTAAAGAATCCCTCAGGTGTTATGAAGGGGGTAAAAGAGATTTGGCTGGACGGCAAAAAGGTGGAGAGAATCAATGTTCAGGAGAGAGGCACTGAACATCAGGTAACGGTAATAATGGGTTCGGAGAATATAGGAGGGAACGTATGATAAAATTTGGAACAGGCGGCTGGAGAGCCATCATTGGCGATGAATTTACGAAAGCAAATATCAAACTTCTGGCGAAGGCAATGTGTAATAAAATGAAAGCGGAGGGTGTCGAGCCGCATATTGTGATGGGCTATGACCGAAGGTTTCTGGCAAAGGAGGCAATGCAGTGGGCGGCGGAGGTCTTTGCCGCCGAGGGGATTACAGCTTATTTGATTAACAAGTCGTCTCCTACGCCGCTCATTATGTTTTATACCATGAAGCACGAGCTGGCCTATGGCATGATGATAACGGCGAGCCACAATCCGGCTGTCTACAACGGAATCAAAGTGTTCACCAAAGGAGGGCGGGACGCAGACGAAACCCAGACAGAGGATATTGAGCGCTATATCCGCGAAGTGGAAGGCGGGCCTGTGGAGAGCATGGAATATGCAGAGGCGATGAAGGCAGGCTTCATTCAAGAAATCTATCCCTTAAATGAATATCTCGATAACATCATTGACGCGGTGGATATGGGCGCGATCCGCCGCGCGCGGCTCAAAATTGCGATTGACCCGATGTACGGTGTCAGCGAGACTTCACTAAAGACGATCTTGCTGACGGCAAGGTGCGACGTGCAGATGATTAACGAGCGGCATGACACGTTGTTTGGCGGCAAACTACCGTCACCCTCCGCCTCCACGCTCAGAAGGCTTCAGTCTTTTGTCATTGACCAACAATGTGATATCGGGCTTGCCACGGACGGGGACGCAGACCGCATTGGCGTGATTGACGACACAGGAAGATTTCTTCACCCCAATGATATTTTGGTATTGCTTTATTACTATCTTGTCAAATACAAAGGCTGGAGTGGGCCTGTGGTGAGAAATCTGGCTACCACGCATATGCTGGACAAAGTGGCGGAGAGTTTCGGACAGCGCTGTTATGAGGTGCCAGTGGGATTTAAGCATATCTCTGCCAAAATGACGGAGGTGGACGCCATCATCGGCGGAGAGTCCTCAGGCGGTCTGACAGTAAAGGGCCATATCAACGGAAAAGACGGGGTCTATGCGGCAGCCCTTCTTGTAGAAATGATTGCAGTGACGGGAAAGCGCCTCTCAGAAATCTATCAGATGATCGAGGAGGAGTGCGGGGCGATTTATATGGAAGAGCGCGACTATAAGTTTTCTCAGGAGAAAAAAGACAAGATGCACAAAATTCTTATGGTGGAGAAAAAAGTGCCAGAGCTTCCATTTGAGATAGAACGCGTTTCTTATATGGACGGCTGCAAAATCTACTTTCAAAATGGAGGTTGGGTTGTGGCGAGATTTTCCGGCACGGAGCCTCTGCTGCGCATCTTTTGTGAAATGTCGCAGAAGGAGGAAGCGGAGAAAGTAAGCAGAATCTATGAGGAATTTTTAGGGTTAAAATAATTATTTTGAGGCGGTTTTATGGTATGATAAACTATAAAACCGTCCGTTTTTTTGCACACGGACGCGGTAAGGAAGTATGCAGCAAAAGCTGCCCGCGTCCGGCGCGCGGACGTAGACTTCCAAAGGAAAAAGGAGTAAAGGAAATGGGAACACTGGGAAATAGAAAAAGTTTAAGGTGGAAAATGGTGAGAATGCTGTTGTTTGGGTGGCTGCTTCCCCTGCTGGTTTTTACGCTGGGCATGATTGTCACGGTATCTTCCATGATCAAAAACCAGATTGAAAAGACCATCGTCGTCTCCTCGGACAAAGCGGTGGAAATCTGTGACATGCAGTTGCAGGAAATGATTGTAGCGTCCAAAAATGCTTCGTATAACAGCACTATACGGGACAGCTATATGAAGTATCTGCGGCATGGTGAAAGCGTGCGGGACAAGAAGGCAATCAATAGTTTTCTGGCGCAGCAGTACAAATACGATGCCCGTATTTTATGTACGATGCTGTTTTTCCTAGATGACCCCGGTGAGTTGTTTTATACCTATAATACTTATCAGGACAACAATACGGGAAATCAGTTGTACAGCAGGAAAAATTATTTTATGAATTACGTGCAGGAGAATGTCATAGAGAAGAGCAGGACGCTGGATACTGGGATTGCGATGATGGAGAGTGACGGGCATCTTTATCTGGTGAGAAATCTGGTAAACAGTTCTTTTGTGCCCTATGCCGTGCTTGTCATGGAGTTGAAGCCTGAGGATTTGTTTGAGAGCTTGAACAGTATCTGGGGAATGGAAAATTACGAGATTTATCTTGACGGCACGCCGCTCATGCGAACTGGAATGGAACAAGAGTTTCCACAGGCGTTTCTCAAAACACCCACAGGGGACAGCGTCTATTATAACAATCACAAAGAGGCATACGTGTATCAGGTGGTGGAATGGGAGAAGCAAGAAATTGCCTATGCCGTGGCGCTAAATTCCAGAAGCATTATAGATGAAACCGCGGTGCTGCGGTATGTATTTGTGCTGGCATGTTTTTTTATGCTGCTTTTGATCGCGGTAGTGTTTCGCTTTGTACATACGAAGGTCACAAGCCCCATGGAGGAGCTGATTCAGGGCGCTAGGGAGATTGCCTTGGGAAAGTACGGTCATCAGGTGGAGGTACAGGACAGCAGTGATGAATTTGCGTATCTCGACAGAGCATTTAACACGATGTCCTCGGAGTTAAAATATCAGTTTGAGACCATATATGAGGAGGAGCTTGCTCTCAAAGACGCCAATATCAAGGCGCTTCAGTCCCAGATAAATCCGCACTTTTTAAATAATACGCTGGAAATCATCAACTGGGAAGCGAGAATGAGCGGCAATGAGGAGGTTTGCGGTATGATCGAAGCGCTCACGACGATGCTCAATGCCACCATGAACCGCAAACAGCGGCGTTTTGTGATGCTCTCTGAAGAGCTGTCATATGTCGATGCGTATCTGTATATTATTTCGAGCCGCTATGGCGAGCGGTTCCAAGTTCACAGAGAGATTGATGAGAGTCTGCTGGGTGTGTCCGTGCCCATTCTCATCATACAGCCCATCGTGGAAAATGCGGTGGAGCACGGCGTGGAAGAAAACAGAAAAGGAATTGTCGAGATGAAGATTTACAGAGAAGGGGACAAACTGTATATTAAGGTCATCAATGACGGCGTTTTGACGGCATCAGATAAGGAAAAAATACAAAGACTTCTCGGGGAGGGGGAAGCGAAACTCGACGAGTCGCATATCAGTCTCGGCATTCGCAATGTAAACAGGAGACTGAAAATTATTTACGGGGAAGAATGCGGTCTGACTGTGGATAGTGACCAAGAAAACAGAACTGTCAGCACCATTATTGTTAAATTGTCACAGAAGGACAATATAAGTCAATAAATGGCAAGTCTGACAATTATTATTTTCCCTTGTGTCTGGTATGATATAGGCAGATGGAAACAAGGCAACAAACTATACTTTCAAAGACAAAGGGAGGTACTTTTATGAGAATGAAGAAAATCGCGGCAACTATTTTATCAGGTGTTATGGCAGTATCGCTTACAGCCTGCGGAGGTGGAGATAACAAATCAGGTGAGGGGGCAAAATCAGCGGCGGCTGACACGGGCAATGAGGCGGCAGGAAATGAAGCTGCCGGGCAGAAGCAGGGCGCTGTTGAGCTTGAAGTTGTCACCACATTTGCAGGGAACGACGGCGGGGCAAAAACATACAAAAAGTTCTACCAGAAGTGGGAGGAGGAGACCGGAAATAAGGTTGTAGATATGTCTGCAACTGCGGACGATACCTTTAAAGTGCGGGTGGTGACGGACTTTGAGACAGGCTCAGAGCCAGATGTATTGTTTTTCTTTAACGGCTCGGACTCAAACAACTTTATTGATGCGGGGAAAGTGGTATCGATAGAAGATATCCGTGCAGAATATCCAGACTACGCATCGAATTTGGACGACGGACGCATTCCGAAATCGTGGGTGGACAATAAGGCGTATGCAGTTCCGGTAAATGGAATTTGGGAGGCATTGTTTGTAAATACCGAGATTTTAGATGCAGCAGGCGTTGCCATGCCGGGTTCGGATTATACATGGGACCAGTTTACACAGGACTGCCAGAAAATCAAAGACGCAGGCTATACGCCAATCGCAGCCGCTTTGGGCGACATTCCGCATTATTGGTGGGAGTTTTGTATCTTTAATTATAACACGCCGGAAAATCATCTGACAGTTCCAGAAAGCATCGAGGACGAAACCGGAAAGGGCTGGGTAGCTGGTATGGAGGATATCAGAGCGCTCTATGAGGCAGGATATTTCCCAGAGAACACGCTCTCCGCAAAAGATGATGAGACGTTTGCAATGTTTACAGAGGGAAAAGCAGCATTTTTGCTGGACGGTTCTTGGAAGGTAAACGGGATTGCGTCCGCCTGCCAGTCTGACCCGGACGACCCGTCTACCTTGGACACAGAAAAACTTGCCAAATTTGACGTAACCTATGTGCCGGCAAAAGATGCCAGAAAAGCGACGGATTTAATCGGGGGCTTGACCAGCGGATATTATATTACGAAAAAAGCATGGGACGACCCGCAAAAGAGAGATGCAGCAGTGGATTTTGTCTCCTATATGACTTCCGATGAAGTGGTTCCTGAATTTGCACAGCATGGTTCGAGTGCCCTCAAAAACGTACCAGCGGTAGATGAGGATGTCTTTAATGAGCTACAGATCAAGTCCTTAAAGATGGTAGCAGGCAGCACCTCCTTCACAGGACCAGTACAAGATTTGTTCCAAGGCGAGAGCAGAGTACCGACCTTTGACGGTATGCCGGAAATCGTAGGCGGCGCAGTGGAGGCAGCAGATGCAGTGCAGGAGGGGCTTGACATTTACTGGAGTTCAGATCTTTAAAAAGAACATATCATTCGTTTCAATGCCGGAGAGATTCTCTTCGGCATTCATCAAAAAGAAGGTGAACATATGGGTGCAAATATATACAAAAATAAAAAACCATTAATTCTGTTTCTGCTTCCGGCATTTCTCTTTATGATTGTGTTTCTCTATTTTCCATTTTTCAAAAACATAGTGGATAGCTGCATGAAGATCAAACAGTTGGGAACATCGGGGGAGGTATGGAATGAGCCGTGGTACGCCAATTATACAAAGCTGTTTGCGGACGAAAATGTGCGGACCTCTCTGAAAAATACATTGATTATGACCATTGTGACCATTTTTGGACAGGTGGGAATTGCGCTGTTGCTGGCGCTTATGGTGGACAATATCAAACGTGGGGCAAAAGTATTCAGAACCATGTTTTTCTTCCCGATTGTTGTGTCGGCAACTGCGCTGGGACTGTTGTTCAACTTGATTTTCTTATACGACACGGGCATGTTAAACCAGCTTCTTACGGCATTGGGAAGACAGGAGCTGATTGACTGGAAAAGTGAAAAGTGGGCGTTGTTTACAATGATGCTTCCGGTTATGTGGCAGTATGTAGGCTTTTATTTTGTGATCATAGTCACAGGGCTTAACAACATATCAGAAGATCTCTATGAGGCGGCTGCCATTGACGGCGCTACAAAATTAAGGAGAATCTGGTATATCACGCTTCCGCTGTTACATAATGTGCTGTGTACCTGCGTCGTGCTTGCCGTCACGGGCGCCCTGAAAGTGTTTGACCTTCCTTGGACCATGTTCCCGAAGGGAATGCCTCTAAAATCCACCTTCCTCACAGGAACATATATGTACTATCAGACGATGATTGTAAAAGATGTGGATTATGGCTGCGCGCTGGCGGTTATGATTGTAGTCTTAGGTGTGGTTTTGTCTAGGATTGTCAATACAATCTTTAAAGAGAAAGATTATTAAGGGGGGAACAGTATGAAAAAGCGTAAATTTTCGGTGGCCATGACCGCGATTTATATTTGTCTGTGCTTTTGGGCGCTCACGACGATTTATCCGATTATCTGGGTGGTATTTAACTCGTTTAAAGCAAAGAACAAAATACTGGAAAATTCCTTTGCACTGCCTGTAGGAGAGCTGTTTTCCATCGCAAATTACAAAAAAGCATTTGAGAACTTAAATATTTTCGGTGCCTACAAAAACAGCATTTTTATATCCCTTATGGTTTGCGCGGTGGTGATTTTGCTGGCAGGGCTTGCTTCTTTTGCGCTGGTGAGGTATCATTTTAAACTGCGGAATGTTTTATACATGCTAGTGGTTGCAGGAATGATGTTCCCGGCTTTTGCGACCGTGATTCCGGTGTATACCATGGAGGTTTCATGGGGCATCGCCGGCACGAAAAACTGGTGGCTGTCCATGCTGTCTGTGATACTGCCTCAGGTGGCTGGAAATTTGTCGTTTGCAATCATTGTGCTTACAGGTTATATCAGAAGTCTCCCGATTGAGTTAGAGGAGGCAGCATTTATGGAGGGCTGCGGGCCGATACAGATTTTTTTCAGAGTCATTGTTCCACTGACAAAGCCCTCTTTTGCCACGGTGGCAATATTCTCCTTCCTCTGGAGTTATAATGATTTGTTTACCCAGATGTTTTTCCTGAGAAGGCCGGAGGTGATGGCGATTACAAGGCTCTTAAATGAGCTGACCTCCAATGAGGGAACGGACTACGGGCTGATGGCGGCGGTTTCCCTTGTAGTGGTTCCTGTAATGATTGTATATATTTTCTTGCAAAAGTATATTATTAAAGGTATGACGGCAGGTGCTGTAAAGGGGTAAAGATGTACAAAGTTGTAATTATTGACGATGAACCTATTATTGTGGAGGGGCTGTCTAAGGCAGTCCCTTGGGAGAAGTGGGACTGTCAGGTGGTGGCAACGGCGGAAAACGGCCAGAGCGGAATTGAGATCATTCACAGGAAAAATCCCGACATTCTTTTTTCGGATATCAGAATGCCGGGAATGGACGGGCTGACCATGATTGCCGCATTGAAATCAGAGCATCCCCATATGCAAATCGCCATTCTCACAGGCTTTCGTGATTTTGAGTATGCAAGGGAGGCAATCCGCCTTGGGGTGACGCGGTTTCTGCTCAAACCCTCCAAAATGGATGAGCTGGAGGAAGCTGTCTCGGCGATGGTGCAGAAGTTGTCCCAGAGAAAGGAAAGTACGGCGGAGGACAAAACTGCGGAAGAGCCGGAGGAGGCTGCGGCAGGAAGCTTTATTGCGCAAAATGCAGTAAAGTACATTGAAGAAAATTACGCGGAAAAATTAAAACTCTCCGATGTTGCAGACCATGTGTATGTGAGCCAGTGGCATTTGAGCAAGGTCTTAAATCAGCATGTGGAGAAAAGTTTTTCGGATATCTTAAATCATGTCAGAATTGAAAAGGCAAAGGAACTCTTGTGGGAGCCTTCTATACGCATTGGAGATATTGCGGAGAAGGTAGGGTTTTTGGATATGGCGCACTTTTCACGCGTATTTAAGAAATATACGGGCTTATCAGCAAATGAGTTTCGCAATCAGATGAAAAGTGAGAAATAACGTTTCTAAAATGTAAGGGGCTGTCGCAAGACAGCCCCTAGCTTGTGAAATCAGGATATGCAAAACTACAATTGTCTCAGTGCATCTTTGTCTGCGATGAGCATCACGTCCGGGTGCATCTGTAAGATGGAAGCCGGAACCTGCGATGTAACAGGACCTGTAAAAGCGTCTTTGACGATTTGAGCTTTTCCCTCGCCGCTGACAATGACCAAAATCTTTTTTGCCATCATGATCGACTGGATGCCCATCGTATATGCCTGCTTGGGAACGTCATCTAAAGAGGCAAAGAAACGGGCATTGGCTTCGATGGTGCTTGGGGTCAGGTCTACGCAGTGGGTTTTCTTGGCAAAGAACGCATCTGGCTCATTAAACCCGATATGTCCATTGTTTCCAAGCCCTAGAAGCTGTAGGTCGATGCCGCCGCAGCGTTCAATCACTGCATCGTAGTCTGCACAGGCTTTCTCGGCATTCTCCTCCAGTCCATTTGGCACATAAGTACAGTTCTTGTCAATATTGATATGGTCAAAGAGGTTCGTGTTCATAAAATAGCGGTAGCTCTGGTCATTTTCCGGGGAAAGTCCCTTGTACTCGTCTAGGTTTATGCTGGTTACTCTTGAAAAGTCAAGGTCTCCTGCCTGATAACGGCGGATTAACTCCTGATAGGTGCCAACAGGGGAAGAACCAGTGGCAAGCCCCAGCACACAATTGGGCTTTAAGGTAACTTGTGCGGCTATGTAGTTTGCTGCCATGCGGCTCATCGCGTTGTAGTCGTCTGTTTTGATAATGTTCATAAATCCTCCTTTGATGGTTGGTGTGAATGGTTTTGGTATTAGTATAGCAGTGAATGCAGGAGGTGACAAGGAGCGCGGAGGAGAATGACAATATCAGACAATATATGATAAAAAGAGACAATCTTTGATTCGGCAGGGCGGAGGCTGCATTCTTATTATCCTGTTGTGCAATATTCTGGTATCGTGTATACTGGACTTGGAAGGAATACAGTGCAGTCAGAGGAGGGTGTCACATGCATGAGAACAAAGCAGCACTCGGATATCAGAATTTCGAGGAAGTGAGAACGCAGCATATATTTTATATTGATAAGACTGATTTTATCAGGGAATGGTGGGAATGCGCAGACAAAGTTACGCTGATTACACGGCCGCGCAGATTTGGAAAGACACTCAACATGAGCATGACGGAGTGTTTTTTCTCGAATAAATACGCCGGCAGGAGTGATTTGTTTGAAGGCTTGTCTATCTGGGAAAAACAGGCTCCTGATGGGGACTATCCGTACAGAAAATTGCAGGGCACTTTTCCGGTAATTTTCTTGAGCTTTGCCAATGTGAAGGCGGCGGCATATGAGGAGATGCTGTTCAAGATCACAGAAGTAATCACTGATTTGTATAATAAAAATGACTATCTGTTAGAGGGAAACCTGCTCAATGAAGGAGAGAAGAAATATTATCAGGAAATAGAACGTGGCATGGGCAGTGAATTAGCTACTGGCGCGATACGTTGTATGGCAGGCTTTATGCAGCGCTATTATGGCCAGAAGGTAATCATTATCTTAGATGAATATGATACGCCCATGCAAGATGCTTGGGTTTCAGGATACTGGGAGGAGACAGTCAGATTTTTTAGCGGCCTGTTTAACGCCACCTTCAAGACAAACGAATACCTTGAGCGCGGGCTGATCACAGGAATCACAAGAGTGGCAAAAGAGAGCATTTTTACTGGCATGAATCACTTAAATGTCATCACAACAACTTCTGATAAATATATGACGGCGTTTGGCTTTACAGAAAAAGAAGTCTTTATGGCGCTTGATAATGCTGGATTAGGAGAACAGAAACAGAAAGTAAAGAGGTGGTATGACGGATTTATCTTCGGTACATGCGCTGATATCTACAATCCGTGGTCAATTGTGTCCTTTTTAAACGAAAAAGGGAAGTACGACACATACTGGTCTAACACAAGCGGGAACGGACTTGTCAATCAGTTGATTCAGAAAGGAAACCCGCACATCAAACAGGTTATGGAAGATCTTCTGCAAGGTAAAAGCTTTGAGGCGGAAATTGACGAAAAGATTGTATTTGACCAGTTAAACGGCAGCACAGACGCAGTGTGGAGCCTTTTGCTTGCCACTGGATATTTGAAAGTATTACATGTTAGGATTCTGGATACAGATGAGGAGGGCGTAGGCGAGGAAGGAGATGTCTGGTATACGCTTACCATCACGAACCTTGAAACAAAACGAATGTTCCGCAAACTGGTCAAAGGCTGGTTTAAGAAGGACACAGAAGTATACTATAACGAGTTTCTCAAAGCACTTTTGAACGATAATGTCAAAAAGATGAATACATTTATGAACAAAGTTGCACTGAATACATTCAGCTCTTTTGACAGTGGCAACAAGCCCTCCGAACAGGCAGAGCCAGAGCGGTTTTACCATGGTTTTGTGCTCGGCTTAGTCGTCAATCTTTCCGATGCCTACAAAGTCCGTTCCAACAGGGAGAGCGGATTTGGGCGCTATGATGTGATGATAGAGCCGCTTGATAAAACCAAGAAAGCTTTTATCCTTGAATTTAAAGTGTTAGACCCCGACGAGGACGAGAAAACGCTTGAGGATACCCTTGCAAATGCCCGCGCCCAGATTGAGGAGAAGCGGTATGAGACAGAGCTGGTATCGTCTGGCTGCGCGCCAGAGCAGATTCGCAAGTATGGGTTTGCATTTAAGGGCAAAGAGTGCCTGATTGGATAATTTGTGTTATCCTGCCAGAAGGCGGGGGAAAACAAAGCGGGTAGTGATTTTATGAAAAGGATAATTCTTGTATGTATGGCATTATGCTGTGCGGCAGTTCTGATATCGTGCAGGGGAAAGGCGTTTTCTATGGGGGATAATTTGAAAACTGCAATCACCCAGTTGGCGCTCAGCTTTGACCAGTTTGATCAGGATATCGTATTCAATGAATACTGGGAAGAAGTCTTTGTCGCCAGATTTATTCAGAATTCAAGGGCATCTTTTGATTATCTGGAGATGCTTTCCGAGAAAAATCATGGAGAGATCAGCGTGGAGGAGATCAATTATATCCAGTATTCCCTCACAGGCATTGAGTTGGACTTTTCCTCTTTCACAGATGGCCTGAACAGATATGATGCGGCAAGCGGACTGAATGATGGCACGATAACCGGATATGAGTATGAGCCTGTGGACAATGGGGTGATCGTCACGGCTGACTTTGAAATCGTATATGATGGAACGGATTTTGTGCGGCATCGTGAACTTACTGTCGAGCTGGTAGAGAATCCCTATAGCTGTTTTGACGGGTATAGTGTGGCTTCAATCTCGTCAAAGGTGATTGTGGATTCATGGGAGGAACTGCGGGGGAAAACATATGTCTTTTATGGAACGGATACAATGTATGAAGAGCAGTGTGTATTTGCATTTGAATATAGATATTCCGAGGAGGCGCTGAACTACGGGCATTTTGTCTATGCAGATCTGGCAGAAGCACCAGCGCTTGCAGCGTATGTGAGGGAACATGCGGGCAGTGACTTCAAGATTACTTATATACTGGAGGGAGAGGAAACAGAGGTCATTGAACGTGTGAAGCCCATAGATATTACAGTCATTGATTAAAAATTTTCGCCTGTCTTAGACGAAATGTTACAAAAATTTTACACAATACCTTTATTTAAGCGCAGGAATGTGCTAGAATAGATAAGAATTAGAGCACAAAAATAAGCGTGACTGAAATTTATAGGAAAATACGGAGATAATAAAATGCAAACAACAATCGTTGCCATAGGAGATGGAGATACAGCGGAGAGTATTGATGAAAAGCTGTCTGTGGCAGGAGACATCATCAGGCGCGGCGGTCTGGTCGCTTTTCCCACGGAAACGGTCTATGGACTAGGAGGCGATGCACTGAGTCCGACGTCGTCGGGAAAGATTTATGCGGCGAAGGGTAGACCGAGCGATAACCCGCTGATTATACACATTGCGGAGATGGCAGCGCTAGAGCGCATTGTGTGTGAGATTCCCGAGAAGGCAGTAAAGCTTGCAGAGGTTTTCTGGCCCGGGCCGCTCACCATGATTTTCAAAAAGTCAGCAATCGTGCCAGACCAGACGACAGGAGGGCTTGACACGGTGGCGGTGCGTATGCCAAGTCATCCGCTTGCGGCGCTCTTGATCAAAAAGGCGGGCGGTTATGTGGCAGCGCCGAGCGCAAATCTGTCTGGAAAACCCAGTCCTACGCTTGCAAAGTATGTGGTGCAGGACTTGGACAGCAGGATTGATATGATTCTGGCGGCAGATGGTGTTGAGATTGGGCTTGAATCCACAATCGTAGATTTGACAGGGGAGATACCAGTGATATTAAGGCCCGGTTATATCACGCAGAAGATGTTGTCCGAGGTGGTCGGTGAGACAGAGCTGGATATTACGATATACGATAGTGACACCGCACAGGCACCGAAAGCCCCGGGAATGAAATACCGGCATTACGCGCCAAAAGGAGAACTGGTGATCGTGGAGGGCGAGCCGCAGCGTGTGGCGCGCTACATTAATGAGCAGGCGGCAGCGCATGAGGCAGCAGGGCTGCGCACCGGCGTGATCGCTACGCTCGAACAGTTTGCGCAATATCAGGCTACGAGTGTCAAAAATGCGGGCAGCAGGTGTGACGCGCATGAGGCGGCGAAGAAACTGTATACTTTTTTGCGGGAATTTGACGATGAAAAGATCGATTGCATCTATGCGGAGTCCTTTGCGGACACGCTGGATCAGGGTTTTGGGCAGGCAGTGATGAACCGCTTGCTGAAGGCGGCAGGGCACAAGGTAATCCATGTATAATAATTTTATATTCATATATTTTTCATAGAAAAAAGGAGGATGACAAGATGTTAGCAATTGGAAGTGATCACGGCGGATATGAGTTGAAACAGGAGGTTATAAAGTACCTCGCTGAGCACCAGATCGAATATAAGGATTTTGGCTGTTACGACAAGGCTTCCTGCGATTATCCAGCGTTTGGGCAGGCAGTGGCAAAGGCGGTGGCGTCAGGAACCTGTGACAGAGGAATCGTTATCTGTACGACAGGAATCGGCATCTCCATCGCGGCGAACAAGGTAAAGGGTATCCGCTGCGCGCTCTGTGCCGACACCGTGTCTGCAAAATTGACAAGAGAGCACAACAATGCCAATGTGCTGGCACTTGGCGCTGGCATCGTCGGACCGAATCTCGCGCTGAGCATTGTTGACACATTTCTGAACACTGCGTTTCCGGGCGAGGAAAAGCACAGCAGGCGCGTGGCAGCAATACAGGCGATCGAAGAGGAGTCTATGAAGTAAAAAATAAAACATAAGAGAATAAATCATAAGAAAATAAATCATAAGAAAAAACAGGAGGGCAGCAGCATGGCAAAAATCGTAGTGATGGACCACCCGCTGATTCAGCACAAAATAGGTGTAATCAGAAGGACAGAGACTGGTACAAAGGATTTCAGGCAAACAATCAGCGAGATTGCAAATCTGATCTGCTATGAGGCTACCAGAGAGTTAAAGCTTGCAGATGTGGAGATCGAAACACCCATCTGCAAGACAACGGTGAAGGAGCTGGCGGGCAAAAAACTTGCGGTGGTGCCAATCTTGCGCGCAGGGCTTGGCATGGTGGACGGAATGTTGCAGCTCATACCGGCTGCGAAGGTAGGGCATATTGGGCTTTACCGAGACCCGGACACGTTAGAGCCTGTAGAGTATTACTGCAAGCTGCCCGAGGATTGCAGCCAGCGGGAAGTTTTTGTGGTGGACCCGATGCTTGCTACCGGCGGCTCCTCCTCTGCGGCGATTCGAATGCTCAAGGACAGAGGCTGTAAGAACATTCATTTTATGTGTATTATTGCTGCGCCTGAGGGGGTAGAGCGCATGAAAAAAGACCACCCCGATGTCGATCTCTATATTGGCGCGCTCGATGAGCGGTTAAATGAGCATGGATATATTGTTCCGGGGCTGGGCGATGCAGGAGACAGAATCTTTGGTACAAAATAGGGTGGGAGCTAGTCAGTTTCACACCAAAAGAATGTGAGCAAATGGGAGTTCGTGTGGAAGGAAAGAGAAATTCATGAAAGTGTCATATAAACGGCCGGCGGCAATGCTGCTCGCTACAGTGGTAGCAGTGGTACTTGCCGGCAGTGTGTCAAAGACAGTCTATGCCGAGACAACGCTGGAACGGCTGCAAAAGGCAAAGGCTGAGAAAGAAAAGACAGAGGACGCAAAAGAGGACACAGAGGACCGGAAGGAGTCTCTGGAAATTACGAAAAACTCCTTATTAGGGCAGTTGAGTTCACTCAATGATGAGCTCGCACAGGTCAGCACGAATCTGGAAGTGATTGAGGCGGACATCAAGCAGAAGGAAGCGGACATTGAGCAGACACAGGCGGCGTTAGAGGAGGCAATCCGCATACAAGATGAGCAGTATGAAAATATGAAGGTGCGCATCAAGGCGATGTATGAGCGCGGCGGTGCCGACAGCTATCTGGGCATCTTGTTTTCGTCCACCAGCTTTTCGGATTTTCTGAACAAAAGTGATTATATCGACCGCATACATGCCTATGACCGCAAGATGCTTGAGCAGTTTAAGAACACCCGCAAACAGGTGGAGGAGACAAAAGCGCGGCTTAATGAAGAGCTGCTGGCACTGAATGATCTGCGGGCGGAGGCGGAGGCGGAGAAGAGCCGTGTTGCCGGACTTGTCAGCAAAACCTCTGCGAATGTGTCAAGTTACACGAACCAGATTGCCGACGCGGAGGCTACGATCGACGCGCTGGAATCCATGCTTGACGAACAGGAGCAGGACATTGCAGCGCTTCAGAAAAAGTATGAGGAGGAGCTGGCGAAGTCGCGTCTGGCTCAGAAGTCCAAGTGGCGCGATATCTCCGAGGTGACGTTTGAGGAGGGAGACCGTAAACTCATGGCAAACATCATATACTGTGAGGCGGGCGGAGAGCCGTATTCCGGGCAGGTTGCCGTGGGCGCAGTGGTCATTAACAGAGTGCTCAGCTCGATTTATCCCAATACGGTCGTCGGCGTGGTCTACCAGAACAAACAGTTTTCGCCGGTGGCGAGCGGCCGTCTGGCATTAGCGCTGGCAAACGACTCCGCAACAGCAAGCTGTTACAAGGCGGCTGACGAGGCGATGAGCGGCGTGACGAATGTTGGGCAGTGTGTGTATTTCAGAACGCCGATACCGGGACTTGAGGGAATCCGAATCGGCGGGCATATTTTTTACTGACAGGATTACAGAAGAAGGTGTTAGCATGTACAGGATAGCGATATTGGATAAAGACAAGGCGTACCGTGAACGGCTTATTCTTTTCCTGCAAGAACATCATGGAGAAAGTTTTGAGATCACTGTGGTGGAGAATCTCGATGCGCTTGATATGGAGGTCACGCAGTGTAATGCACTGTTTTTTGGCGATGATGTGCCAGTGGACGATGCACTGTTCCCGGAGGAGGTCGCAGTGGGATACCTCACGGAAAATGACGAGAGCAGCGAACAGCACATCAATAAATATCAGAGCATGGAGAAGATTTACAAAAGAATGCTGCGCTTATGCGAGGAAAAAAATGCCTCCGCTGAGGAAGCTGAGCCGCAAGCGCTTCCGTATCAGGCAGAGACTGTGACAGAAGGCGGGGAGACGTACAGAGTATACCAGATTCCAGAGGGCCAGCTCGACAGGCTTGCCGTCAAGATGCTTGCCGGAAACCGGATTCAGGGGCTGCCGCAGACCACGTACCATGATGGCAGGCTGAAAGTGCGCATTACAGGGCTGGAGAGCTTATACCAGTATTTTAGCAAGAATGCTGCCCCGCGGGGAAAGGAGAAGCTGCTGGCATTTTTTTCAGATTTGATTACGACTGCGCTCAGCCTTGAGGAGTATATGCTCTCAATGGACAGGCTGCTTTTGAATGCAGGAGAAATCTATGTGAATGCACAGACAGCGCAGGTGTTTATTCCGTATATACCCGTGCAAAGTGATGAGGTGAAAAATGCGGTGCAGTGCCTTGAGGAAATCAAGACGTTGTGCAGTGTGCTGCTCGAGGCAGCGGAGGCTTCGCATTGTGAGGAGACAGCGCTTGGTAATGCAGAATTTGAGCATACAGAAATTGAGCATGCAGAATTTCAGAATACAACATTTGAGCGTGCGGAATTTGAACATACAGAGTATCAGGTTCCAGATTTTCAGACTACAGAGTCTCAGGAGGACTACGGTAGTACAGAGGAGTTTGACCGTCTGCAAACCTGTGCGAAGGAGAGCCTTGAGTTAAAGGAGGGCACCAAAAATCTCAAAAAAGAGAAAATTCCCTATCTGGTGCGCAAGAGGACGGGCGAGCGCATCGCCATTAACCGCACGCTTTTTAAGCTGGGAAAAGATGCCTCCTATGTGGATTACTGCATCAAGGACAATCCGGCGGTGAGCAGGAATCATGCGGATATTCTCAGAAAGAAAGACGGGTATTATCTGGTGGACAAAGGTTCTTTGAACCACACGTTTGTCAATGGGAAAAAACTTGCATTGGACGAATACAGGAAACTTGAAGATGGCTGTCTAGTACAGCTTGCAAATGAGGTTTTTGAATTTGGGTTAAAGGGTTGATAAGTAGGAGACGCTTATGAGATGGCATTATACAGTGGCTGCGCAGACGGATGTGGGAACAACCAAAACGGTGAATCAGGATCGTCTGACCGTGAAAGTAGCAAACACCATTTACGGGGAAGCTGCTTTTGCAGTGATGTGTGACGGCATGGGAGGCTTAGAGCAGGGTGAGGTGGCGAGCACGATGGTGGTGCGCGCCTATGAACAATGGTTTTTGAGAGAGCTGCCCCAGCTTTTGTCAAAAGGCTTATCAGAGGACAGTCTCAGACAGGTATGGTATCGTCTGGCAAATGAGTGCAATGACCAAATCAGGGCTATGGGCGGAGGAAAGACAGCGATGGGCACGACGCTCACAGCGCTGCTTTTGCTGGAGGGACGCTATTATATCTCCCATGTGGGAGACTGCCGTGTCTATGTGATGGGCAACGGAATGGAGCAGCTTACAACAGACCAGACCTATGTGGCGAGAGAGGTTGCGCTGGGGCATATGACACCGGAGCAGGCGTTAAATGATGCGCGCAGAAATGTATTGTTGCAGTGTATCGGCACGGTAAACTGCGTGAAACCTGATTTTTTGATGGGCGATTTTTATGCGGGTGACAGTTTTTTGGTGTGCTCGGACGGCTTCCGCCACCTTCAGACAGAGGCGGATATCTACCAGTACTGCCATACGACGCTTGAGCAGATGGACTGGCAGGTGGCAAAGAGACTGGAAAATTCGCATTTTATGAATGGAAGGCTCCGCGGCATTATCGACAGCATCAAGGAGCTGGGAGAGCGCGACAATATATCAGCAGTGCTGGTCAAGGTCATGAATACCATAGAATAACAATAGCAGGATAAACATATGTTGAAAATTGGTTCCGTCGTGGACGGAAAATATAAAATATTGAATGAAATCGGTCATGGCGGCATGAGCAATGTGTACCTTGCCATCAATGAGAAGGCAAATAAGCCGTGGGCGGTTAAAGAAGTAAGAAAATCCCTGAACAGGGATTTTAATCTGTTAAGGCAAAGTCTGATCAGGGAGACAGATCTATTAAAAAAACTCCATCATCCAAATCTTCCAAGTATCGTAGATGTCATAGCTTCTGACGAAAATTTTCTCATTGTAATGGACTATATAGAAGGGAATACTTTAGAGACGCTTCTGGCAGAGGAGGGCGCGCAGCCACAAGAGCGGGTGGCGGACTGGGCGCTACAGCTCTGCGACGTGCTGGACTATCTGCACACGCGCAGCGCGCCAGTGATTTACCGCGATTTGAAGCCGTCGAATATTATGCTCAAGTCAGATGGAAGTGTTGTACTCATTGATTTTGGCACTGCGCGCGAGTTCAAAGAGCACCATGCGGCGGACACCTGCTGTCTTGGCACAAATGGATACGCCGCCCCGGAGCAGTTTGGCGGCATGGGGCAGACAGATGCACGCACAGACATCTATTGTCTGGGGACGACGCTGTATCATCTGGTGACAGGGCACAATCCGTCAGAGCCGCCCTATGAGCTGTATCCTATCACGAAATGGAATCCTAAGCTGTCTACGGGCTTGGAGTGCATTCTACAAAAGTGCACGCAGAAAAATCCGTCAGACCGCTACCAGACCGTCAGCGAGCTGCGCTATGACATCATGCATTATAAAGATTTGGAAATACAGGCACAGCGCAGTTACCGCAGGCGGCTGAAGATTTTTGGCGCGTCTGCGGCGTGTTCCCTGCTGTGTGCGACAGCCGGGATTGCGCTCTCGGCAGCCGCGGCGCAGCAACAGGAGGAGGCATACCAGAATTGTGTGCAGATGGCTGGGATTGCAACAGATTCTGTCGAGGCTTGCAGCCTGTATTTAGAGGCGGTTTCGATTGACGATCAAAGGCAGGAGGCATATCATGGTTTTTATGAGCGGGCGATCGAAGATGGCGTATTCAGCGAGAAGGAGGAGGAGTTATTTCTGAGACTGGGCATCAGCAAGAACCGGAATCTACAGAATTTCCGCAAAAAGAATCCACATGCGTATGCAGATTTCTGCTATGAGATGGGCAATGCATACTGGTATTATTACGAGCGCGAGGAGAACCGCCAAGTGCGGGCGGTTAGCTGGTTTCAGGCAGCACAGGAATACTATAAGACAGACAGTGCTAAGGCGATGGAGTACAGAAGGTGCAGGCTGTATGTCGAGCTGGGGACTTTTTACAAGTCGGTTCTTGCCTCCCAGATTAACGGCACGGACGCAGGAATGTATGGGGAGTACTGGCGCAGCCTAGTTGAGCTCAAAGAATTAAATGATGTTGAGCCGGACAGGGACAATATCACCCTGCACATGTACCGGGAAATTGCATCGAGAGTGGTGGAGTATGCAGTGTATTTCCGAGAGGACGGCGTACAGGGAGAGGAGCTTCTTGCGATTCTCGACGCGCTCGAGAGCGACATGGCGCAGATGGAGCAGCAGGCGACAAGCAGTGCCCGAAAGGAGCTAGAGGCGATTCGGTGGATTGTAGACGGGGCATATAAAATGGTGCGTTCGACGTATCAGATTGAAAAAGGAGGTCTGTTCTGACATGGTTATAACGGCATTATCCGGCCTGCTTCTGACAGCGGCAGGCGTGTTTGCAGCAGTGGCGGTAGTCTTATTTTTCACGCTGAATATCCCCAGATGCCTGCGTATGGTATCCGGCGGGCGGCATGATACAAGGCGTAAGGCTGACAAAGCGCAGATGTGCAGGGAGGACAAAACCTGTATGCTGGAAAACGGCGAGGAGACAGTGCTGCTTGCACAAGATACTGTGTTGATGCAGGAGGGGGATAGAAATTCGTAGTTAGAGCTTCTTTTATTTGAATGCAGAAAAGGAACAGGGAATGCCGCCTGTTCCTTTTTCAGTATAAACCGGTGCTGTTTACAGATTTTCCTCCAATTCATGCAGAGTGATTACCCGCTCATCTACCCTTGCACGGTGGCATTCACTCAATTCCCTGTAATATTTAATCAGCCGGTGTTCTTCTGCTGAGAGATTTGTGTAGGGAGAGGCTTCGTCTGGTTTGCGGAAATCAGTGCATAAGCCAATCAGAAAATCGGAGGTCGTATCCAGCGCCACAGCAAGGCGGCGTATGATCTCCGCTTTAGGTTCGTAGATGCCATTCTCATATCTGGAAAGTGTCGTGGCAGTAATGCCGATCTCAATCGCCAAGGCTTTCTGGCTTATCTCACGTTCTTCCCTCAAAAAAATAATTCTTTCACCAATCGTATCCATGTACATAATCAAACCTTTCATAAAGTGGCGGTAGCGAAAACCTTGAATTTGTACTGTACATTTTGAAATGCAGTAAGGCAGTGAGCGTTTGCAAAACACGTTTTAATAGTAGGATATCCACTCAGAAAATGGATATTCTTTGAATATTCAGTATAAAGAAAAATACAGAGGAAAAATAAAAAGTTGCCTTTTTTATATTTTTGTTAAAGAAAATATAAAAATAGACAACTTTTTTTGATTGATGCCACTCGAAAATTGCTTTTTTGATAATTTTGAAAATAAAATTGCTAAAATGATTGCAATTGCTAAATTGATATGTTAGAATAGAAAATCATAAAAAGAGCAATCGGCTGACAGATTCCTGTCTGGCGGTTGACAGGAATTATGCAGTAGAGGAGGAGAAGAAGTATGATCAATAAACGGATGGGTACTAAGATTATGGCAGTATTGCTCGCCGCCGTGGTGGCGCTGCCGTCTGCGGGAACTGTCATGGCAGCAGAACCAGCGTCGGCGGAGACTGTGGGCGAGGATACCAACGAAGCAGGAAAATCCCTGTGGAACAGCCTGTTTCGCAGCGCGTACCCCAAGAGTGACAGCACAGAGGAGGGAAAAAACACACAGTCAGGCACTAAGACAGGTACAAGTACCAATACTGGTATTGGCGAAGTAAAGGTCGCGCTGTCAGTTGCGGTGGCAGAGGACATCGTATACGGGGACAGTCTGGCGGATAAGATTACCGTAACCGCAACAGATGTGAGCAACAGCACGGAGGTCGAGAATTTTACAGAGTATGAGCTAAAGTACTATGACGAGGACAAAAAGGCTTTGGCAGAAGCGCCAAAGGATGCTGGCGATTATTATGTTGAGGCAGTGGTAAAAGAAGATAGTGATAAATTTCAAGGCGATGCCTCTGAACAGAAAGCTTTTACAATTGCACAAAAGTCAATTAAACTGGTGCTGGAAGACCAGCGCATTGACATCAATAAAGACAATAAACTGCCGGAAACATATCTCTTGAAACTGGCAAAAGACAGCAGTCTGGCATATGAGGAGACATTTCAGGAAGGTTACCCGAATGCGTTGTATGATATCATGAAAGGCGATGAGGTAATTTCCACAACGCCGCTGCCAGCGGGAAAATATACCATAAAAGTGAAGCAGGATTCAATTGAGCTGAAACTGGCTGGGAATGCAAAGGCAGAAAATTATCAAATAGCGCCTGTGGAGGACGCGGAACTGATTGCCGCAGATATGCTCAAACTGGAAGTGACAGGGGACAAGAAATTTCAGTATGGAGAGTTTGACGATTCTAAATTCCTTAAATCCGCGGTGACAGCAGTCAATGCGCAAGAGAAGGAAGAAAAACTCGATGAGGAAAGACTTTCGTTCAAGTATTATGATGCGAAGGATTTCGATCCGGCGAGCAAGGATAATACAGTACTTGCAGAACTGCCTAGGAATGCAGGCAAGTATGTTGTAGTGGCAGACTATGCGTATGATGAGAAGGACCAGAAGGCTGGCAAGAGCGACCCATTTTCATTCGAAATCACGAAGAGAGATTGAGATCAAATTAGACAGCTTTGAAATCCCCAATGGAGAAAAACTTCCTACAGAGGAAGAACTGAACAAAAAGCTGACGATAACTGGCTTGGTAAAAGAGGGAGACGAAGAAAAGCTTCCATATGAAGATGAATGGCAAAAAGCACCGAGGGCATATTTTGAGGAGGAGAATATTGACACGACGGCAGAAGGCGAATATAAGATCCTTTTCGAAGCAAAACTGCCAGAAGCAAATTATAATTTGACCGTTCCAGAATTTGCTACCATGACAATTGCGAAACCGGCTGGTGAGGAGAAGGACGAACTGGCTGTCAAGCTGGAAGATGTCAGCGTCGTATATGGCGACAGCGTTGAGGATACTGTAAAAGCAGGCATCACAGCGTCAGACAAGGAAGGCACAGTAGAACTCGCACCAGATAAATATGTATTGAAATATTATGACGCAGCAGGGACAGCGCTTTCAGAAGCGCCGGTTGATGTCGCTGAGAATGGCTATCAGGTAAAGGCAGTTTTTGAGGGAGATGGCATTTATAAAAAAGCTGAATCTGAGATGGTAAAACTGACCATTACCAAGCGTGAAATTACTGTCAAAGCGAAAAATTATGGGATTGCAAACGGCAAACAGTTGCCTGAAAAATTTGATTTAGAAGAAGAGGTAAAGCTCTGCTACCAAGATCAGTGGGCAGAGGGCGGCGAGCCAAAAGCTGAATTAAAGGATACTATTACAGATACAACAGTGGCAGGGACGTATGAGATTATCGTAAGCGCAGAAGTAGAGGAAGCTAAGAAAGGCAATTACGATATTAAGACTGAAAGCGGTACACTGCGGATTGCGGCGTTGAATCCCGAGACTAATAAGTCAATAAATGAGCTGTCTCTGGCTGAGGGCACTGTGACCTCAAAGGTATATGACGGCAAGGCATTTGAAAATCCGATTCCCAGAGAGGCAGTGATCAGTGAGTATGAGTATGAGGGAGAATTTGAGTACATCTGGTCTACATCAGACGGAAAGGCGCCAAAAGATGCAGGCAGCTATAAAATGACAATCCGTATTTCTGATCCTGACTGGGAAGGCAGTGTGGACGTTGATTTGACAATTGACAAAGCAACTGTGATAGCGACAGCAAAGCCGGTAAGCACAGAGACATATGCAGGAGAGCCTGTCAAGTGCAATATTGAAGCGACTGGATTTATAGAAGGAGAGAAGGATAGCTGGACTAAGAAGCCGACAGTCAAGGTGGTAGAAGGCGATGTTAACAAAGCAGGTACCTATAAGGTACAGGCAGCAGGCGGAGACGCGGGCAATAATTATAAGATAGAATACGGCGAGCCTGCTACAGTCAATGTACTGGCAGAAAGAAAAGCTATACTCAAAGAGGACACTGCCGAGGTAAAACTTGGAATCAAGAAGAATTCTGTATACACAGGAGAACAGATTCGTCCGTCAGTAACAGTGACTTACAAGTATACAAATAAGGCAACTGGCAAGCCTGCAAAACAGAAGCTGAAACTGAATGTAGATTATGTGCTTAGTTATTCTAACAATGTGAATGTAAGTACATCCACAGACCCAGCCACAGTTACGATAACTGGTATTGGAGAATATGCAGGTGTCATTACAAGAAACTTTACAATAGAAAAGAAATCTATTGGGAAGGTTACACTTTCGGCAGTAGGTGACATTAAATTTGATGCGAAGGGATTACCCAAGCCGACATTAGTGGTAATGGATGGAAATTATGAACTTTCGGAAAAGGATTATGAGATTGAAGTAAAACAAAAAGGTGCTTCTGATTTTGTACCTTTAGACAAAGTTGAGGATCCGAAAGATGGTGTACTTGAAAAGGTTGAGCTGAGAGTCAAAGCCAAAGAGGATGGAAATTATAAAGAAGTTTCAAAGAAAAAAATGAAGTTTAACATTCTTGGAAGCACGTGCCCGGCGAACTCGATTGCAGCAGCAGTGATTGAATTTACAGCACCGGGAAAGACCTATACATATAACAGTAAAGCGCAGAAACCGAAAGTCAAAGTGACAATGAACGGGACAAAACTAAAATCGAGTGAGTACAAGGTGATTTACAGCAATAATGTCAATGCAGGTGATACAGCTCAAGTAAAGGTAGTGGGCGTGTATAACCCGAAGAAAAAGACAGGATATTATGGTGAGGTAGAAGTGCCGCAGTTTTTCACAATCAAGCAGAAGTCATTTAGTAAGATATCGAAACCAACCGCAGGAACAGTGATCCCAGTCAACGTAAATCTTGACAATATTGTCATTACTGCAAAGGATGGAAAGCGTATTCTGACAGAAGGGGTGGATTATGAGGTTGATTACAGCAGCATTTGTCCAGATCTCGAGACAGGAGTGCTCAAGAGCGATATCAAAACAGGACAGAAATACACATTAAAACTCACAGCGCTTGGTGGAAATTATCTTCTAGGTACTTCTAAGGATGCGGTAATCAAATTCGGACAGCTCAACCTTGCAAGCAAAGCAGCAAATATCACTGTAGAGCTGATTGGCGGAAGCGCGAATGAAAATGTCAAAGTTACCTATAATGGTTTGGAACTCAAGCAGGGTACAGATTACGAAGTGAGCGGTAAGATTAAGGTGGATAAGAAAGGTAAATATACAGTTAAAATTAAGGCAGTAAAGAAAAAAGGACAACAGTGTTCTTACAAGGGGGCAAGGACAGAAAAGAACCTTGACATCACACCAGCCACAAATCAATAGACAGCATCAACTCCATTTGTTTAGATTTAACCGGCAAAGGGAATGGTTTTAGCAGACCATTCCCTTTTGCCATGCATATTTTTAAAAATCTAAACAGATCCTAAAAAAAGAATTAAGGAACTTGTTTGGATATTGACCAATAGTCATTTTGTGTTATACTAAGTCTAACAAGCATCGAAGTCATGAAAATTATCAAGAATGTTTTCACTGTGAAAGGAGAAAAAAATGGCAAATAAAAATCATGTAAAACTAGGTGTCGCAGCGGCGGCAGCAGTCGCAGCAGGTGCGACCGCAATCGTATCAAAAAATAAAAAGCAGGCGCGCAAAAAGGAGGTGGCCGAGAGGGTAAGCAACTTTCGCAACACCGAGCGCGGGCGGTACGAGCGCAACAGCAAGGGAATATACTACAGTAATGGTAATTACGAAGCCTTTGCCCGCCCTCTAAAGCCCGAAGGGGTTGACGAAAAGTCCGCGTACATTGTAGGAAGCGGGCTGGGCGCACTTGCGGCGGCATGTTTCTTAGTGCGAGATGGGCAGATGAGGGGCGAACGCATTCATGTGCTCGAGGCGATGGAGCTGCCCGGCGGCGCATGTGACGGAATCTTTGACCCGTCGAGAGGCTACATTATGCGCGGCGGGCGCGAGATGGAGAACCATTTCGAGTGTCTGTGGGATTTGTTCCGAAGCATTCCCTCAATCGAGACACCGGGCGTGTCTGTGTTAGATGAATATTACTGGCTGAATAAAAAAGACCCGAACTATTCACTCTGCCGTGCGACCGTAAAGCAGGGGGAAGATGCCCGCACCGACGGTAAGTTCAACCTGAGCCAGAAGGGCTGCATGGAGATTATGAAGCTCTTTATGACAAAGGATGAGGATTTGTATGATAAGACCATCGAAGATGTGTTTGATGATGAGGTGTTCAACTCGACGTTCTGGCTGTACTGGCGGACAATGTTTGCATTCGAGAACTGGCACAGCGCACTTGAGATGAAGCTCTATTTCCAGCGGTTTATTCACCATATCGGCGGACTTCCTGATTTCAGCGCCTTGAAGTTCACGAAGTACAATCAGTATGAATCCCTGATTCTGCCGATGATCAAATATCTTGAGGCAGCAGGCGTCACCTTCCAGTACAACACAGAGGTCACAAATGTCATCTTTGAAAAGACAGACGACGGCAAAAAAATTGCGAGGACAATTGAATGCAAGGTGGACGGCGAGGAGACGACGATTGACCTCACAGAAAATGACCTTGTATTTGTGACCAACGGAAGCTGTACCGAGGGAACTATCTACGGCGACCATACCCATGCGCCCACAGGCGATGCGGAGGTTCGCAGAAGTGGCTGCTGGAGTCTCTGGAAAAATATCGCGGCGCAGGACGCTTCCTTTGGACACCCCGAGAAATTCTGTTCGGATATCGACAAGACAAACTGGGAGTCTGCGACTGTCACGACCTCGAACCAGCAGATTATCGACCAAATCCAGAAAATCTGCAAGCGCGACCCGCGCACTGGCAATGTTGTCACAGGCGGCATTGTGAGCTGTATGGATTCCAAATGGCTGTTAAGCTGGACAATCAACCGTCAGGGACAGTTCAGAGAGCAGAAGAAAGATGAAGTCTGCATCTGGGTGTACAGCCTCTTTACTGATGTTGAGGGCGATTATGTGAAAAAGCCCATGAAGGAATGTACTGGCGAGGAGATTACGCAGGAATGGCTGTATCACTTGGGAATCCCTGTGGAGGATATCCCCGCGCTCGCAAAGGAGGAGGTCGTGACAGTGCCTACCATGATGCCCTATATCACCGCATTCTTTATGCCGCGGAGAAAGGGTGACAGACCCGATGTCATTCCTGACGGCTGTGTCAACTTTGCATTTTTAGGCCAGTTTGCAGAGACGCCGAGGGATACGATTTTCACGACGGAGTACTCTGTGCGTACTGCGATGGAGGCTGTGTACGGACTCTTGAAGGTAGACCGCGGTGTGCCCGAGGTATGGGGAAGCGTGTACGATATCCGCGAGCTGCTTGACAGCACCGTCAAGCTGATGGACGGCAAATCGCCGCTTGATATCGAGCTGCCCGGCCCCTTAAATGCGTTGAAGCTGCCGCTTCTAAGGGCGGTCAAGGGCACTGTGATCGAAAAGCTGCTCGAAGAACATCAAATTATACAGAAAAAACGATCATGATGAGGCCGCCGCACAGAAATTGAAAAACTTCTGTGCGGCGGTTTTGGTGTGCCCGGTGGGCATACGTTCTAACGGGTGAAAGTCCCCAATCTGCCCGGCAGTGGGAAGGATACAGCCGAAGCC